>Ga0209495_1000167_pt1 | contig 50850 bp, 63 predicted proteins | sample EN1Hudsemesocosm_FD_184629 | JGI IMG/M metagenome (GOLD analysis project Ga0209495, IMG submission 184629) | Methane-oxidizing microbial communities from mesocosms in the Hudson Canyon - EN1E Hudson Canyon (SPAdes) (version 2) | ecosystem: Environmental > Aquatic > Marine > Cold seeps | place...
CGCTGGGAGAGTTAAGTTTTCTGAGATAGTCTGGTCGTTCAGACGTAATGTCTGGTTAGTGCCGAGACTGTATATCAGTCCTGTTATTGTTCCTGAGCCATTGACTACTACACTCATACTTCCACCCTTTTCAATTCATCCAAGGTGGTCATCGTATCAACTTGGTCTGTGACATCACGCAACCTTTTCTTCTCAGCTACAATTGCTGTTGTATCAGCACCCGATTCCAATGCTCTTTGAAAGGCAACATCTTGCTCTTCCAGTAACGGCTTGCGGTCTGTGCGTAAGCGGTCTTTGGTAATGTCTTGAGCCTTACCGAAATTAACTTGCATTGGCATTATCGTATTCCTCCTGCGTTATCTTGTTGTACTTCAACTGGTCTTCAAGCGACAAGTCCTTGGATGTTTTCTCGTCTGAGCCAGCGATGTATTCCCATGCGTTGCGGAATGTTCTGTCATTGGGTGTGGTGTCATTATCAACCAATTCGTACCTTGTGCCTGTTGGTAAATCCTTGTTAGCGATATGTACAAGCTTGTCTACTTCACTACCCTCAAGGGTTTCTAAGAACTTAGGGGCAGGAATTAACTGACCAAGACTCCCATTGTTGTCGAATATTATCTTCATTACATATCTCCAAAGATGACCACGTTATTTGTAGGCATATCGTAGTCAGTTCCATTAGCGTGTGTACAGTAAACATCTAATCTCCCACCTTGAGGAGCGGTGTTGTCCTGATTTATTGACATATACCGCCTGTCATTACCCATACCAACAGGGCAATAATTACTATTACTGAAACCACTTGCTATATAAATACCAAACTGACCAGTACCCCAATCCCCTATTGACGATATGTTATGACTGTCGTTAAGTGTTGGAGAGCCTGAGTCTGTTTTAAAGTTAACCCACGCTCCTGCGGTGAACTGCGATAGTCCTCTGCCGTCTCCAGTTAGTTTTAAGCGTTGCACCCCACCAGACCAGAATTGTGCGATAGACTGTCCAGACCCTACTGAGTTTGTTGTTATCTTCACACCATTGCTATCGGTACTATCAGTATTTGTAATTAAAGCAGTCCAAGCGTTACCTGTTGATGAAGAAACTTCTAAATCCGCACTTGGTGTTCCAGTTCCAATACCAACTCGTTCACTCGAATCAATAGTAATAGCAGTAGCATTAGCCGAGCTGACAATGCCGTCAACGCCACCTGCTGGAAGATTAGTCAACGCAGAACCATCCCCATCAGTCATCAGAACTGTGCCTGTAGAGTCAGGCAATGTTATCGTTCTATCTGTATTGGTATTCGGTGCTTCAATGGTTAATACGCCAGTACCACTAGCGTTACCTGTAATCTTAACCTTACTCATGCAATCACCCACGTTGAGCCAGTAGGTATGGTCACGCTGATACCTGTGTTAATAGTTATCGGGCCTGCCGTCAGAGCGTTGTTCCCCGATGTGATGGAGTAGTTGGAACTGATGGTGTTAGCCATTTCATAAAGTCCCTTGGTCGTAGTATTGGCATCAGTATCTAAGGCTGCCCATGATGCCGACCCACTACTGGTTGTAAGATATTTACCATCTTGTCCTGACTGGCCAGGTAGCGCATCTACTGTAGCCCACGCCGCCGTTGTACCATTAGTCTTGAGATATTTATTGTTATGGGATGTCTGACTAGGAAGGGCATCTACATCTCCCGCCTCCCATTTACTCGTAGTCGAGTTATAAATCAGAAATTGCCCACTACTTGGGCTCGACGCCGATACATTAGATAGGTCGGACACGACCATGTTAACTAATTTAAATGTACCCCAACCTATACAGCTGACCACATCTCCTATAGACGCGGCCGACCCTATCGTAATACTTGTATTATTCGTAGCCGTGAAGTCCGAGGGGTCGAGGTGAATCCCGTTTAAGAATACATCGATCTGCCCTAGATCATAGGACACCGGAAACACTGTAGTCGAGCCCGTGTAAGGGAGCGCGGTTGTACCAACGGTATAATCCTTTCGGTCACTTATACCATCGACAATAGACTCGAGAGCGTCCTGAAGTAAGGCGGAGGTTATCCGTAGTTCGCATAAGTCCCCAGTACCGAATGCTTGGGCAGTCGTATTATCCTGCCCTCGAGTTACCGTGAAGTTATTACCGCTCCGCGCTGTGACCTTGACAACTTCTATCTTAGTCGCGTCAGCCGTGGCAAAAGTGATATACGTATAATCACCCGCCCCGATAGTGGGGAACTCAGAAGCATCTGCTACAGTTATAGAAGTAGCCGAAGTCGTTATGTCCGCGCTTAACGTGGTAGACGCATTATTCGTATATTTAAGAGCCATTGAAATACCTTATGAAATGGTAACAGTCCAAGTGATAGTCATAGAGTCACTTGCGCCTTTGTTCACTACCGCGAACTTAGTACGGGCCAACATGTCTCCACTTGTCGCAGCGTCAAAAATACCCGCTTCTGTAACCGCGCCAGTTCCCGTTCCCGCAGCGAATGTAGTAGTAAATGTAATACTCGTTCCTGAAGCCGTAGTGCTTAGTGCTGTTCGTGAGCCTGAGATAGCAGATTGGAGGGCTGAGTCACCGGCTGCCGCTGCATTCGTGCCAGTGCCCAGTTCCATGTGGGACATAACACCTTGGCTAGTATTAGCCATGCGTTGAATTACCCACGCTTTACCTGTGGTAACTACTAGGTTTTTAACTTTCTGAACGACTTCACCGTTCTTCTCGATTGTTAAACTACCTGTGATTTTTAAGTCGTCGTTGATCATCGTATTTTCCTATGAGTTAAATGTTGCTACGTTAAATGAGCTTGCATTGATCCTACTACTACTAGCTGATATGTGGAGTATGGAGACGGTATCTGACATGGATATGCTGTCAGGAGTTATGCCTACGCCGAACTGAAATATTGGCGCAGTATCAGCTATTGACGCGGAGTCAGCGAACGCTCTGCTGTAGGACACTGTACGACTAAACGTATCGCCTATAGTGAGTGGGTCGGTGACGGGTTTATTGAATCCCCATGAGTCTGTATCAGACAGTCCGAACAGATTGCCTTTACTTCCGACAAAATCTTTATCAATGAGCGCGGTGTCATCTAAGAAGAACCCATCTGAGAATGCTCTACTGTAGGACACCGTACGGTTAAACGTATCGCTTAGCGCTACCGAATCAGTTGCAGGTTTAGCTAGTGTCCACGTAGGGACATCCGCTATGCTAGCGCTGTCATTAAACGTTTTCTGGATTAGTATGAAGGTTACGTCAGCCACAGCATAGGTGTCTACGAGGCTTCGGTTCTTAGTATCTGGTTCTACATAGATGCCTGTGGCCTGAGCCCGTCGTGCGCTTACTGTGGCCGCAAGCCTACCGTGAGATACCCCCGCCTGTATTGTAGTCAGGGATATTGTTGCCCTGAGCGCCATTAGAAGTCGTCTCTAACTTTGAATTTGAGCTTGTCGAAGATGGTCTGTTTATCGCCTGAACTATCCTCTAACTCGATCTCAGCTTCGTACGTGCCCGCATCGACATCTAGCGTCGTCGCGTTCCACTGCATGAAGCATTTCCCGTCGGTAAACGGAGCTGTTTTTCCGCAGGTCATCGTGTCTAAAATAGCGTCTCCGCCTAGATCACGGAAGTAAACGCGTACAGTCTGCCCGGTCAGGTCAATAGGAGCCCACGTTGTAGCGTCGTCAGGGTCTAGGGTCTTACCAGTTGCGGCGGTGTTGGAGTCCCGCAGTATGAAGTTTAGTTCGGGCTTATCGTCGCCTGAAACTAAATTGATTGTGTCGTAATAAGCCATATTTTACTCCTAGGAGGTTATTCTCAGCATTGGCCATGCGTATAGGGTTCAAGTCTATCCCGCTAACCGTTGATTGGGGTCGACCATCTTATCTACCTCGAACTTGAGAGATAGACTTTTAACGAAGGACTCTCTGTAAGCGAGAGCTAGTTGCGCATTCCCTGCGTCCGCATCCTTACTAAAGGCGCGGTATAAAACAAAATCCATTAGAGCGTTAGCGTAGATATCGTCAACCGATATCTTGGTGCCTACGGTTAAGTTAGCTATGACTGGCGGGTACGCCGCATAGACCATCTCGATATATTCTGTGGTGCTCGGTTGCGGGGGGTAAACGTAGAATACTTTCGGGTCCCGCATGTCAGCCATGTAGTGCTTGACTACGGGCTTCGCGCCCGCGACCGTCCAGTTAGGATCTTGCGCATCCATGAGGTGTTTAAACACAATAGAGACTGCGCGACCAGGAGTTGTGCCTGCTGACCCCATGTTGCGATTGACCTCTATTAGTTTAGTACCGTCTGTAGGTATAGCCTGCTTCACCCCCGCTACCAATTTGACGCTGAGGTTCTTTACAAATGCATCGGGCCGGACTAGGGCCAGTTCGCGCTGCGCGTCGTTGATCCATTCCAGCATCTCGGCTGACGTCCAGCGGACATTACCGGTATCCTGAAGAACAATTGAAGCCTTATCGACTACATCTTTAGCGTCTATAGTTGCCATGTTACCAAGCCGGTTGAATTTCAGGGTTGGCTACGTCTAAGAACGCATAGCCTCTTCGTGCTTCAGCCGCCGCTTTCGCGACTTCTTTCTGATACATCGTGAAGTAAAACGCCGCCAGCTCTTGATGGTTCCAAGATGTGCCAGGTTGCAGAAATAATATCTGCTTAGCCTTCATGACGATGACCTCGTAGTACCGGTTAAACATGTCGTCGTCAACCGCCGTAGCATTGAATTGAGGTTTAAGTGCGGCCTCTATGACCAAACCGTCTTTAATCTTCTGGGAAGGTACGTCGGTTAGGGTTACAGATTTAGGTAGCGTATATGTATATGTTCCGTGCGTGTTACCCCAACCTTCCGTGAACGGATTGTGATTGAAGTGATCGCCTAGACTTTGGAGACTAGCTCCATTCGCTTCGACTCTAAGCACACGGACTACGTCCGTCTTGTTAGGGATGTCAATTTCGTATTCCGCAGTCCCTTTAATAAGGGGCTGGGAACCCGTCGTTCTCCAAGTATAAGTACGTGCACAGAAATCCCGAGTGGCTTCGATACATGCCCTGTCCATGACTGGCTCAGGACACCCGATAACCTCGGGCGCTATAAACTGATAGAACGATTCTAATTTCATCCGACTACGCTATATGGGTACGTTAATACTTCATTGATAGGTGTTGAGTGGTTTTCCGGATCGTAGCCCATTTCATATTGAACCGCGTGTCTAAGCGCCTCTTCTATGTATACAGGTACGGTCACTTCCAGCCCTCTCTTAATTAGCCAAGTTTTACCGTTCACGCCCACCTGCACATCTTCAGAACCGGTATCTCCGGACTGCTTATGTACGATGATCTTGACTTTCTTCTCGCTTTCGATAACTTCCTTGAACGGGACTTCCTTATCTTTCACTACTGCTTTCTTGGTTGTAGCCATTATGTTGCTCCTTGCAAACTAATTAAGAGAGGGCCCCCGAAGGGACCCTCCACTTCTGGTTAGATGTCAGTTACGCCGACTTCTAATCTAGCCATCCACGTTTGGTTCAAGATGACAGAAGCGAAATACGCTTTCCAGCCAACATAACCAACCTGACCTAGAGGGTCAGATTTACTTGGAGTGCCAGGGTTTAATACTGAAGGTGTGATCGCTTTAGCGCCTTTTAGAGGAACTAAACCGTATGCGCCTTTAGCGATAACAACGATAGGATATACATCGTTTTTATATACTGGTGTTGCGCCCGCAGCCGCAGTGTTAGATGCAACCATGCCTGAAGCGCCTTGCGTTGCTCCTGCACCACTGAAAGGTGCCAATAAAGGGGTCATGATGAAGCGAATGCTTTCAACAGAACCTATCTCTTCAGGGCACAACGGTTTACGAGAACCGTAATCCGCTAAGTGAGTGAACCCAGCTAGGTCACGAACGTCAGCTTCACAATCGGTATGACAGAAAGCGATGTAACCGCCCTCTACTGATTGAGTTGCGTAGTTAACAGATGAACCCATAATTGAAGTTACCGGCTTACCGCGGTTAGACTTCAAGTTACGAACGATCGCACGAAGACGATTCAATGTAATCTGGCTATCTACAGTCGCACGTGATGTATGAGCCGCTTTGTCGTAGAACAAGTTTGAACCACCTTTGATGGTGCCCCAAGTTAGCATCTCGATAGTTTCAGCCGCTTGCTCACCAGATAGCATAGAAGCGTCAGCAAGAACTGGATCTTCTGCTAAGTCTTGTACTACGTCAGTGATTTTAGTTACGCCACCGTACTGTTTCAACGTAACTTGCACGTCATCGTAGCTTAGTTGTTGCTCTGCTGGTGCTACACCCTCAACAAGAGGAGTCTGTGTAGTTAGTACAGAGAAAGGTACTGGACGACGGAATTTAACCGTGTCAGCTGTGTTTTTAGGTAGTGGTTTAGACTGACCGAATTTAGACAAAACCAAGATTGGTTCTGCGTGTGCTAGCATTTGCTTTGCGGCGTACGCTGCGGTACGCTGTGCAATATGCCCGTAATTAGTTAGAGCCATGAGTGTTCCTCAAATTAAAAGATAAACGAATAAAAATACGTTTGAAGTTCTTCTAACGAGGGTCTTGCGGTATTCGAGGCGAGTGCGTCGTGGCAGGTTCCGTCGTACTACTTCCATGTCCATGGTAGAGGACCCAACCGCAATTAAGGGGTCGGGTCATATCCAGCTTATTGACTAGTCCTGATCAGCGTAATATGCGAATGCGGAATCAAAATCATCGGGCGGACCTGATGGTTTCGAACGCCCCCGTTTGGGGACAGCCACGTTGCTTTTCAGCACATCTTGACGCGAAGATCGGATCTCTTCAACTTGCTCAGACTTATCTGCATTATAACATTTTAGGAGGTAAATGTAATCCTCTGATTCGTACGATTTGCGCAGATCTTGTACCTTCAAGGGCTGTTGCTCTACCCACGAATCGAATCCTTCCGATCGTATAGTCTCTTGCCATTCCGGATATGCGCTGCTCACTATGTCCATCTGAGAATCGACGTATCTCTCCTCTTCCATCTGGCGTAACGGTGCTAGACGCTCTTCCACCATCTGCTCAACTCGAGACTCGATTTCTCCTAACCGTTCGTTCGTCCCGTTGGCTATGTCTGGGTATTCTTCTTGAAGATTCGACCACAGTTCTCCGCTAGGAGGGGTAACACCTTCTTGAAGCGGTGTAGGCTGGGGCGTCTCCACATCAGCCAACTTTCTACTAAGAGCTGAGACCCTACCATTACCTGATGCCACGCTATGCTCGAGCTCTTTGATTTTGGCTTGGGCGGACTCGTATTCCGTTCTATAGGACTCAGGGATGTCGGCCCAATCGGCGTCCTCACTAGCGGGTATGACCTCATCCGCGACGCTATCTGTATCTTCCTCGACTTCAGGAATCTCTGCATCATCGCTTGGTGCTTCCACCGGCTCATCACCGGGCTCTTCCATCTGAGGTTTCTCATCTACCGCATCCTCCCATCCCTGCTCGAATTCATCAATCGCTTTTTCTTCTTCTTCTACTTCCACTTCGTTTTCTTCTGCCACTTATAGTCTCCTAGACTGGAAAATCATCTACATCCATGTGTGCCGTGCGTTCCCGCTCGGGTTGCTTCAATAGCAGGTTCAAAGCGTGCGCCTTTCCCCTATAGAACTGCGTATCCTCGTACGATAGCTTCGGGTTCTCTAGCGCCTTAGATATCGTTTCTAACTCCTTAACGGCGTAGTCGAATACCCTACCCCACGTCGTCGATGTGACGTCAATCATATGCCTTTACCCTCCTTAGCGGCGTAGTCCATTTCGGACATGTGCATGTTCGCCTTGTTATCCTCTACCAGTTGTGTTTTAGCCAACGTCGCCTCTAATTGAGACATGCTGGATTCGCCCTGCGCTGATATCTGTAACATCTGGACCTTAGCCTGCATCTCAGCTATCTGTAGTTTAGCTTGTAGCTCCATCTGTTTTAATTGGATCTCTAATGGGGGCTCTTCAGCCTGCGCCGCTTGCGCTTCTTCCATAGCCCTAATCTCTTCGTCAGAAACGATAACGTCATTAGGCGTGATGTGTTGAGCTTGAGCGACCTTACGAAATAACTCTGCATGTTTCACCAGCGGTCCGAATACGGGAGACTCAGCCAACTGCATCATGGTTACGAGAGCTTGAGTCTGTGTTTCTTTAACGAGTAGTGTTGAACTACCCCGCGCGTCGACCTCGAAGTCCCCCTTGATCTCCTCTTTAGGGTTGAACTGCATGTTCCAGTCGTAGAACCGAGTAATTAACGGTGTTGTTACGTCGTCGTCAAACGCCTTCACTACACGCCTGAGCACTACGTTCGATGAGTTGAGTAGCATACTCATTCCGCTGGCGGTATCCGGAGCTCCGCCCATCTCGCCCTGCGTTAGCATCGGTAACGCGGTTACATCGTCCGCCATATTTCTAGCGTTACTATATATCGCGAGAAGCTCTTCTAGATGCGAGCTAGTCTCGTGGGTATGGAACGCTGCCCTTACGTCGACTGTCGGGTCGGTCACGTGCCAGGTCTTACGCGGACGAATAGCCCAATTCCCATCATCCGGAATTAGGACTTCTCGGTTTAATACGATCTGTCCTCCAGTCGTTAGAGCAGCGTTATCAAGTGCCATGCGCCAAGCGGCGTTAGCTATGCGTTGCTCGTGACGAACTAGGTGTGGTAATCCGAAACCAAACATACTGGTATCATCCGACTCGTAGTTAAAAACCGAGTACGGGCGATCGCGTGTTTCTAGTGGGTTTAGGTCGGCTTTAATTACTATATTATTAACGAATGTGACGACGGCTTCCCCTACCTTCAACTCGTCCTGCTCTTCCATCTCGAATCCGCAGCAAGCCATGTCGTCTTTATCTAGCGGTCCGTGATATTCCCACAGTTCAAATCGGCCTTGCGTTAGGTCGGTAGATAGTCCTGATAACTCCCTAAGACGGGCTACATGCGTCTCACCGCCACTGCTAATATCTTTCGGTGACTCTTTGATGACCCTACGGATCTGCTCCGGAAAATAACCAGGGTTACCTACTAGATCTACGAGCTGTTTCTTCGACACGTATCTACGCTCGAAGATGAAGTTAGCATCATCAACGTGTGTAGCCGCCATGTCAGGGAAGAAATCCCAAACGTTAACCTTCTCTACGCCCGGACGGAACTCATCGACCATCTCCATTTGATGGACGCCCTCACCCATGTCTTGCCAACTCTTGCGCTGTCTGGCTAGTACGATGGGCGCCTTCACAATGCCTGTACCGAAAATACAAGCGTCATGTATAACGTCGCGCATTATCGAGTGGTAGCGAGCCTCTACGAGCTGGTCGTTGATCTCTTTCTCCATTGCACGGCTACGTTCTAAACTGTCTTGGATAGACTGGTTAGCCAGATCCATATTACTCACGGGCGCGCCGCCTTCGTCAGTCATGCCTTCGCCGTAATTATTCATAGCTTGGCTCGGATCCTGCGCCATCTTAGCTAACATCGGGACGGGTGTAGGCTGTATTCCCCAGTTCTTATCGTCCGACGGGAACAGCATATCCGAAAGTCGAGCTTCTGCAACCGATGCTTTAGCTCTGGTTAAGTTAACGAACGCTTTACTGCCGCCTGTAGCGGACAATCTAGCCGCTGTAGCCGCATCGTATTTACCCATGTAGCGCTCTAGATCTTCTAGCCAACGGTCCTCAACAACCTGGCGCACGCCAACTTGTTCCTGAGCCAATCGCGCTAGGCTAAAACCCAACATCTGTAAGCGATCTTCGTCCCCACTTTGCTTCTTCTTTTGTTCTTGCATCTAGTAACCAACCTCTGTATCGGCAATTATTTTAGGTGTAGTCGGGTACCGTTTGATCGGATCGACTATGGGCTTCGCATAACGAAGCATCATGATCCCGTAGCGCGTTGCCGCCATGAGATCATCTCGTTCTTTAACTACAATTCCATTGCGTCGATGGTAGATCCGGAACTCCTCCCACCAATCGGCTAGCATCCGAGAAACCTTCAATCTCCCCGTCTGCATCCTGTCCAACATGTCCATCAGTCCCGCTTCAACCCCGTAACTTCCATCTTCGAACGAAGCGCGCTGGTTAAGCATGTTGAGCCCTGATTCTTTATACTGCTCGGCTAGTGTTTTACCCGAACCCTTGTCGTGTTGTAATCCATCGTGCGGCCATGAAAACGGTATTTTCTCTCCCCAAGTGCGAACCCCACCGGCGAACATAATCGGTGTAGCGTTCTTCTCTCGGTGACAAGCGTGGATGTGAACGATATCGTTCTCTGGGTCGTATAAAATCATCACTGCGGCGGATGGATGCTGCCAACCGAAATCGATGCCTGCTATACTTTTCCACCATCCAGGTAAATCCTTTAGCTGTAGCGGCTCCTCGATTATAGAAGCCTCAGTGATCGGGAATACGCGCCCCGAACCCATGATAGGTATTCCTTTAGCTCGAGCTTCGCGTTCATGCTCTAAGTACGACGCTACGATCGATACCCGCTCATCTTCTGTGTAATGCCCCACATCATCGATAGTCATCTTGACTACGTGCTGTGCAGGGGAAGGGTTTTGTAGAAATTTAGCTACCACGTTACTCATACCGAGTAGCGGCGTAAACGTCAGTACAGCCCTTTGCCCGAGTTGTCCACGGTTTGTCCTCGTCAGACCCTCCGCGTATAAATCCTCGGGTGGTTCCTCGTCAAACCAGACTAGATCGATGGTCTCACCCTGCCACTTTTGTCGCCCTTTCGCGTAGGCTTTAAAGTAACAGTAACTAATATCACCGGTCGTATGTCTTATCTTGACGTGGTCAAATAGGTTGGGAGTCCCAAGCGCAGGCTTAGGATCCCCGACGATTATTCTCTTGGGGAGGATCCCCGCGTAACCGTCCTCTTGCAACTTCCCTGGTCTATCAAGCAACAAACGCTGAGTCGTATCCCTTATCGTCTCACCGGTGTCTCCACCAACCCATATAACTGGCGCCTTCGTAAATACTAGCCCTCTCCACCACTCGGGGTAATTACCACTCAAGTGGAAGTAACATTCCATGGCTCCGCTATATGTCTTGCCTGTCTGATTCCCTGCCATCAGGCATCTCTCTGCGTACTCAATCCCTATGTTATGAAATTCCTGCTGTTTCTCATAAGCAACGTACGTGTTTTGAGATTCCTTTTTCCGTGCCTCTAATTCCTTGAGTACACGTACCCGCTCTAGAAGTGATTCCATTACTTCTACCATCAGGTCGACTCCAAGCGAGCTATCTCAGCCAATAGTTCCTCCTCGCTCATTATCGTCAGGTTCTTATCCTTAATCACCTTCGGTTCAGCCGCTTTGCGTTTCGGCGCCGCGTACTGTGCTAATTCTTTATAGAGGTTGGCCGCTGTATTCAGCTCCCCCGCCTTCTCGGCTCTTTCGGCTATAGCCGCCATTCGCGCGATCGGGTCACACTGGAGATCAACAAGCAACTGCTGTATCTCTTCCGGCGACTTCATCACGCCCGCCGCTGATATCTTGGCGCGTTGTGCCTCATCCTTTGCTGCCATCTTCTTTCTATCCTTGATCATGAACGGTAATCCTTTACGTGCTTTCTCTCGGGCGGCTACTTCAGCCTCATTTATTCGCGACTTCTCCGCCCGCCTCTCGTCTAACTCTTGCCTGTCCGCCACGCGCTGTAAACTTCGTTCCTTCGCGTCGGCTATACCTTTCGAGTACCTCAGCTTTACCCCGGTCACGCTGTACCCAGGTTTCCCCGCGTTCTTCCTCCGTTCTTCGGCGGCGTCTTCTAAGCGCTTAGCGCTTAGCTCTGCGGCCGTTAACGTTTTGGTCTCGTCCACCACGGATCAACCGTCAAATCCTTCATCATCAACACTTACCTCCGATACCAGTTCTTCGCTCACTTCTTCGTAAGCGATTATAAGCTCTGCTAATAGTGCAAAGTCCTGGTCCTTCAGGGCTTGTTGAATCCCCTTCATCCCTACAAATATTTCCGGGGTTATCTCTTCTACTAGTTTCGCTACCCATGCTCTGCGCGCAGTGCTTAGCTCTAGGAACCAAGCGTAGCGTTCAAGCCACTCATCAACTTCCATGTCGTCATCCTTAATGTAATCGTCCTGAACCATATGTCGGTTCTTCTCCATACTCGTAATCACTGAACCCTTCCACTTCTTCGAACTGAGGGTGTATCACTCTCTCAAACAATAGCTGTGCTATAGGTGCCATCGGCTCCAATATGAATGGTTCAGTTCCGGTGTTAACCAGGCCCACGAATATCTCTTCCTCGTAACTACTCTCTACAATTGCCACGCCATTCGATAAACATATTCCGTTCAGCGTTGCTAATTCACTTCGCGCATAGATCTTACCAATGATGTCTTCGCCGCCTAGTCTTAGCGCTATGCCCGTAGGGATAAGCGCGACGTCACCGGGCTCTAGAACGGTAGGGTCGTCGAGATCAGCGCAGAGGTCGTATCCGGCTGAGGTCTCAGTGCTACGCGCTAGGCTATTTCGGTTTACTATTTGCACGCAACCTTCTTCGGGGGTTTACACCCTCCGTGCCATTGGTCCACTACCATCTCGCTTTAATTAACCGGCTGTCTACATGTGTGAACGTGGCGTACGAGCCAAAACCGAAGTCGTCGGGGAATTTTTTATTTAGATATTCGAATACTTCTTCGCTCGGGTGCGAGCGAACGATGATATCTGCGGCGCGACCTGCTAAATGCTGGCTCGCCGGTTTGCCGCCAATCTTCGTGTTGTACCTCCAGCATCTAAATCCGCTCGTCACAGTGATCGGTTTGTCGAAATACACGCGAACATCCTCTAACAATTCTATGAGGGTGACGTCTACCGTAGGGTCGGTACTGGCGCGACAGTCTCCGCATGCGCAAGCAAACTCTGCGCGCTTGAAGTGGGGTGATAGTTGGATAAGTTCTCTCCGTTAAGCTCTATGTGATAGAGCTTAACATTTCAGATCTCTGGGGCTGTTTGTATCGGGGGCTGGCGGGGCTGTTTGGTTTGAAACGGCTCAACCGCGAGGTTTCGGCCGTCCCCCACTGCGTAGAGATTGGCGCGGAGCCCCCCGCCCCCCTTCGTTAGCTTTTTCGTAACGCCAGGTATCCGTGAGCCTAGACACACCCTCGAACGAAGCGCATCGATCTATGTTCTAAAGACTAAGATCAAAAGACTAAGACGTAAGAACTAAGACAGTCTATAGCCTCAGCCACGAAAAGACGTGTCTGGTCTATGCCTGTCCGTGTGTCTGTTTGTGTAGTTATTTTACTACGTTAATTGGAGTCTACCATGCTAGTTATTGACCGCATCAAGTGCCATCTCTATTGCGTTAAGCGCGTAGAGGGTAGTGTTGAAGTAGCCATACTCGGGTACTTCATCGATGAGTTAGTCGCTCATCGTTTCGTCACCAAGAATCAGGGCTAAACACTTGATTCTAATAATCGCAGTCCTTCACTCTTAGCACTTTGCACTCGGCTCGGGGCGCTAAGAGTGAGGGACTTCCGTCTACACTTTCGAGGATATTCAAATGTCAAATACACAATCATCTGCAGTTCTAAATACTTCTAACAATTCGGTGTGGTTCGCAGGTAAACGCCACTTCTACACTTGCTTTGAAAGCGCTCAAGTTGCACAACGTAAGTTCAACAAATCAATAGGGTTCGCCCCTGTTGTACCAAAGCCAATCGCTACCGAAGTCAAATCAACAACTAGAGATGAGGACGCTCTAGCATACGCTAAGCAAATGGACGAACGTACCGACGAATGGTACGAATCAGAGATGGAGTTTCTTACCTACAATAAGGCTAACAACCTTGATCAATTTGGTAACGCCAAAGAGGGTGAATGCAACGCACCTGATGGGCCTGATGGCGACTACGACGAAGTAGCTAACTCTTTTATGCCTAATGAAATAAATCGGCTCAAAGATCGCATTAGTCATAGTGGTAATGATCTACTTCTCGCTATAGACGCATTAAAGAACAACCGTCGTGATAGCAAGAAATACAAGCAAGCTTTTGCAGACATTGCAGACATTGCTCAACAAATGCACGATATCAAATAGTATCATAGCTACTCAACCTATATGGTTGGGTAGCCTTTTCGAGGTGTAGCAATTTCGCTAACCTTGGAGAATATTATGTCACATCAAGAAATAGCCCAGTACGCGACTGTATTCGTAGTCGCACTTGTCATCTTAATTATAGTCGCACTTGTAACTGCGGACTACATGGCCACCAAAGCATTACCATCGATACCTAACGACGCGTTAGAAGATCAGCTGGCAACGCTCGATCAGATAAATGAACATCTCAACCTACTGTATCAAGGTTTACACCCTGAGCATAAAGGTGAGTATGCGGTTAATCAGGAAGACTTGATAAACCTCGGCGACCTCGTCGAACAGGCTTCGGACATCAACCGTAGCATCAGAGGTGTGTCATGAGTTATGACACATTTGAGAATATAGTCGTGGGCGTACTGGTTGTCATTGTATGCCTGTACGTTCCATTTTAGATTACCTCTTAGCAACCGTATCCTTAATTGGTGCGGTTGCCTTTTTCGGGTGTAGCAATTTCGCTACGTCTTACCTTGGAGGGTATCATGCCCGGATTCAATGTCCCGATTTTGAACTTAACACAACATCCTGCAACAGACGCGCAGATCGACGCGGGTGTTGTAAATCTAAATGACGCGGATTTGGTTGATCTAAAGAACGCGTTGAACTTCAACGAACCACCTCATCGTCTTGAAATGATTAGACGTAGGAAAGCTATTATGGACATAGCGTCCAAATACGATAGCCTAGTAGTCATGCTAGGTGGCGCCCCGTATCTTTGTACGGAATTAGACCTATGTTTCAGCCTAGACGGATACACAGTCTTGTACTCGTTTAGTAAGCGGGTCAGTATTGAGTTTACAGACTCTAAAACCGGTGAGGTCACCAAGACTAATGTGTTCAAGCACATCGGTTGGGTGAAGTCTTAACAATAATCGCTACTCAACCTATATGGTTGGGTAGCCTTTTCGAGGTGTAGCACCTTCGCTACGTTAAATACCTTGGAGGGTATCATGTACCATTTTATTGTAAAGCACCACTACGCTGACGTACCATCAGAAATATCCGTACATCACGATCTAAAAGAGGCATTAAAAGAAATCGCTCACTTTACCTATATGGACTTCTATATGGGTCTAGGTAGTATCTTTGACGTGTACCAAGGTAACTTTCAGGACACCGCCCTAGGTGTCAAATCATTCGGTAACGCCTACCATCTAAAAGACCTTAGCGACTATACATTCATGAACGACCCTAAAGTTGGAGGTTACCACGATGAATATTGATGCAGATTCACGGACGTTAGATAGGTTGATCAGTAACCTCGATCTAATTGAAAAGTATATGGAGCACAGCACGGTCGATGAAAGTAACCCTCTCTCAGAGGACGCCTTAAATGCTCATCTTCTCTTACTTTATAGGGTGCGTGGAGCATTAGATGCATGGCGTACCAACGATATATACAATCAAATGGAATCAGAAATACGTTTACGAAAGGGTGACGTTGACGAAATAACAGGGTTGACGTACGACCCTAAATTAACGGTTATCTAAATAACACATCGCTACTCAACCTACATGGTTGGGTAGCCTTTTCGAGGTGTAGCAACTTCGCTACATCTAACCTTATCGGAGATTAAATATGGAACAAAATATACCTGCACACCTAGAATTCGATGTAAAAGACCGCTTGGTCAGTTTAGCAATCGAACGTGCCACGCAAATGGCACAAAATGCTGGGGATAAAGACTTTATTCTCCCAGTTCTGGACGTATTGGGTGAACCAACAGCCAAGTATCAATTGAAAGATTGGCCGTCGGTTATCATGAGAACTGCGGGAGCACAGACAGACCTGCACTTCTACGTCGCCCGCGTCGTAAATCTAGTAATGACCGGAATGGTCGGTGCTATCTACAACGCTACCCGTGGTGGTGGTGACGTGGATAAAAGACTGCGTGAGCTCCAATCCCAACTTGAAAAGATGGAACAAGCGGGACAAACGGAGGTTGCACGCCTATTACGCGACCAAATTCTAGACCTCGAAATGGTTCAGAGTGAGCGCGAGGATCATGAGGATGAATTCGGGGGTTACCAAGGAACCACTTGGAACGATGAAGATCTGCCGAATGATCGCCCGTTCCTAGTCGGTATCGCGGAGGGTTACGCCATGGCGTCCGAGGTTCTTTTTACTCTATTGCACAATAAGGGAGATAGTATTGAATACCAATGCTACTCCCAGCTGATTAACGACGACGGCGCCGGTAAGCGTACGTTCAAAGCTATATATGACGTGCAAGAGGCGCTCGATCTTATGAACCAAGCGACGAAAGATCGCAAAGTTCAGAACGCTAACGACGCTCTAAGTTTTGTTAATAAACTTAACAAAGCTAAGTTAGCTTAGGACCCTTAACCTTGTCACAAGGACGTGACCTTACACGGAGTAAATATGATAACTGACAATGAAATCGAAGAATTTATCATAGATGTAGCTGTTGACGGTTTAATGTCGGACGCTACTGCCCCCTCAACCCTAGATTATCTCATCGCCCTAGAGGATGCGGAGATTGAATTCTCGGATTCCTAAACCTTATAGCGTTAGCTACTCATTGAGTGGTTAACGCTTTTTAAGTGCCGGCGGTTGACTGTAAAACTGAGGGCATCCCTGCCCGCTATTGTAAACAGTCAAAACCTTTCCCCCGTGAATCGACACAACGGGGTAACGTAATTGGAAAATAAATATGCGTGCCTACTACCGCGGTAACCGCAGGTCGCTCCTGCATGACTTGGGGGAACAATATGAATCTATAATGTAACGCCACGGTGCGGGTAAGGGGAGGAAAGCCGCCTTACAAACAAACTACCTGCAGGTAGATGGATTGGCGATGTGAACCGCACCATTCCAACTCTTATTTTTTTAACAACACTAAAGGAAATACCTATGGCTAAGAAAGCTGCTTACATCTCATCCAAACCTATGACGCAAGCTATGATCGATATCATGAAGAAACGCTTGAAGTTGGAACTGGTCGAAGTGCTACATATCGACGAATTCCATGACGACCCTGTCGCTATCCTCGGTGAGTGGGATAAGACCTGTCGTGATATCGCGACTGACTCTGCGGCGCTATCTGTGGCGGTTCGCTCCGGTTTAACGAAATACGGTGTGACTGTGTTCCGTGAAGAGAATACTGCTTCAGAGGGTGAACACGCTAACGCGGAAATCACTAGCTGTCGTTATTATTCGCGTGACGGTATGGTGTTCGACTTACCCGCGTAAACGGTGTCGTATTAGGGTTGACATATGGACGTGTCAGCCCCGATACCCCAAAGGTTTAAAATGGTTATTTACATAACGGGGTGCGCAACGTGCAGAGGATATTTATAGATTTCGAGACGTATTACGATAGAGATTACAGCCTAACTAAGATGACGACGATTGAATACGTGCGTCATGAAAAGTTTAAGGTGCTCGGTACTGCTATTGCCATCGATGATGGGGAGCCGTACTGGGTTGATGGAGATGAATTGCCTGACCTAGATTGGGCGAATAGCGAGGTTATCGCTCACAATATGTTGTTTGATGGACTAGTCCTGACTCAACACTACGGTATCACTGCTAAACGGTGGACGTGTACTGTTGCGCTAGCGCGTGCAATGTTGCCTATCAAGCCGCACACATTGAAAAACGTATCGGCTAAATTAGGACTCGGTGCTAAGGGTGATGGGTTAACGATGGGTGCTGGAGAATCAGATGAGGCTTTGATTGAGTACGCGATACAAGATGTCGTGCTTTGTCGCGGTATCTATAACAGTTTATATGCCGCTTTCCCTGAAGATGAGCGAGAAATCATTCATCTGACGCAAAGGTGGGGTATCGAGTGTAAATTACACCTAGATTTACCTCGGCTACAGGTCGCGATGCTTGAAGCTATCAACGATCGTGCCGATATTATCGAAAAAGGTGGTATTGATGAAGAAATACTGCTCAGCAACAAGAAATTCGCAGAGTATCTACAAGGTGAGGGTATCACCCTACCCATGAAAGACGCAACGGGGGACAATCACTGGCAAAAACCCGCGTTGAGTAAAGGTGACCCGGAGTTTCACCAGTGCATCGAAGATAATCCCGACTACGCGGACGTTTTCGCTGCTCGCCTGGCTGCAAAGAGCAACATTAATGTTAAGCGCGCGCAAAAGCTAATCAACGTGGGTAACTGCTCACCTGATCAAAGGATGCCAATGCCTTTAAAATACTACGGGGCGCATACTGGCCGTTGGTCAGGGACCGATGGGTTCAATGTTCAGAATCTACCTCGTGGGTCTGAGATTCGTAAGAGTATCAAGGCTCCCGAGGGTCATGCGATCGTTGTAGTGGATAGTGCGCAAATAGAATTAAGAGTTAACGCATGGTGGAGTAACGAATACTCGGTGCTAGATACTGTAAGTATGGAAAAAGACGCTGATAAGCCGTGGGTTGGTGATGTATACATCAGTGCGGCGGCTAATCACTTCAAGAAACACCCATCTAAGATAACTAAAGCAGAACGTCAGTTCGGTAAGGTAATCGTACTGGGTTGTGGTTACGGAATGGGGGCGAAGAAGTTCAAGTCTTTCGTTGCGACCGGACCATTAGGTATGGATCCGCTTAAATTAACAGATAATCAGGCGCAAGTCGTAATCCAATCATACCGCGCCATGAACGCAAATATTGCGGCTACTTGGCGCGAGATGGACTCGTTCATTCACTTGATGAGTTTTATACCTGAAGATAAATCGTCGCTCAGAAAGTCTGTGAGATTCTTTAAAAACCACTTACAACTACCTAACGGTATGCCGATATGGTATCCCGACTTAGATTCATCTGAAGAAGGTGGTGCGTGGTCATTCGGGCATGGAAAACACAAGTCTTTCCTTTATGGGGCGAGACTCCAAGAAAACATCGTTCAAGGGTTGGCTCGCGTGATCATATCAGAACAAGTTCTCGCGATCGAAAAAGCGGGCATTAAGACGGTAGGCTCTACGCACGATGAGGTGTTAGGCGTCGTTAAGATCGAAGCCGCTCCTGAGTCCCTCGAGAAGATGCTCGCAATAATGCGCACCTCGCCAGTATGGGCGCCCGACTTACCACTTGATGCGGATGGTGGATTCGCAATTGAATATTCTAAATAGGAGATAGCATGAAGAAAACAAAAGAGCAGAAGCAGGAAGAAGCGATCCTACGTGCGGCGGAGAAGCGGAGCGTGCGCGCTCAGGTCAGGGCGCTGGATGCTGCAGGGCATGCAGCTGTAAAAGAACGCGCTAGGTTAAACACGCTGTTGGAAAAACATATGGCGGAGAAAGCAGAAAAAGCGGCTTAATTTTTTTTAAATTACAAAACGGATTTTCATGGTCGCAAAATACGTTTTCGTGGTCTGAAACCATGAAAATATATTTTCGTGGTCGCTCGAAACCCAATGAATACGCGGTCTACAGCACAATCGACCACAAAAACCACGAAATTATTCTGTTAAGCTGGGTGAAACTGTACTGCTACTGTAATAGGTATTATATATTTTACACGGTTAACAACAATATTTTCATGGTCTTCGTGGTCTCTCCCTCTGTAACCCCCGTGTTTACTGGGTTTGTTGCGACCATGAAAATATATTTTCGTGGTCTTGAGACCATGAAAACGCCTAATCGACCACGAAAATAATTACCCTAGCACTTAAATCCTAAATCCTAGCACCTAGCGCATAGCACTAAGCCCCCAGAAGCTCGGGGCTAAATTTAACAGAGCGCGCGTTCCTCAAGACCAATTACCTCTTGAGTATCCCCATCAGATAGCGTCGAGACCAATTACCTCTCGAGCGAACTATCTACGTGACGCGAGGAATCACAATGGGACTTATTAATTACGCGCGTTTCCTCAAAGAACAGAGCGCTCACCCTATTTAAGGGTGCAGCCGAGATTGCACCCCCAAGAGCGAGCGCGCTCGTACTCCCGGGACGTCCCGGACAAACGCACGCGCTTATCTCCCAGTCCCCGGCATTCAGGGAATAAGCGCGTACGCTCAATAATCTACCGGGACCGTAGCGCGTGTCCGCTTAGCGCTAAGTGCCACTTTGGCACCTCGCGCGCATAAAGAATTCCCAGCCTCGAGGCAGGTTGCACCGCAGACTTCGCGCACAGCCCCAAGAACGTCAATCTATATAATTTAATATTCGCCAAGGAGAAACCATGTCAGAAATAAGACCTAAATTAAGACCTAAACGCAAAGAATATGGCCCAAAGCCACCGGATTCACTCGCGGAGTCGATGCGTAGGTTGTCCCCCAAGCAGCAAGAAGCGTTCGACCAAATGCTAGAAGAGCCGACCAATGATTGGCGCAAAGAACTTAATGACCGGCTCGCCCAATATAGTAAAGAAAACCCTGATCGTAAACGCGAGTGGACAGAACCGCGCGGATGGGATGAATGGTTTGATAAGCAAAAACCCAGTGGGGAGCTGCACATCGCAGCGCGTTGTTACGACGAACTCGAAGTCCTTCACCCTAAAGCTAGGATCAAAATTCTATCACTACTGATGAGAAGTGCAGTCGACGATTACGACGTATTACTTACTGGTGAAATCGATGGATAACAACAAGGAGAAGTATGTGACAGACACCGCACTGTATATCGCCATCTCACGATACATAGAAAACGCCACAGTAGAAGAATTGGCCGATTTAGTAGCAGAAAGCTTTACCAACTATTACTCTGCTAACCCCAAAGATGCTCTCGCGTTCGTTATGGAGTGGAATCCCGATGACACGACGGACCCACGGTTACAAGAGGAGAACCCGATATGCCACTAGACCCAACAATCGCAACAGGGATCGCCGCGGTAGCCATGGGCCTCGCTTATATTCTTGGTAGGTATCACGGAACCAACGTAGGGTTCGATCAAGGCGTTAAAGCCACGTTAATGAAATGTTTAATCGAAGGTTATATTGACAATCCCGAAGAAATCTTGCGCTCAGGGATTAAATCAATGCGGGAGGAGAACGATGAAAAGTAAAATGAGCGAGCGACAATTCGACCTCATCGTCCACGGCGTCAGAGATATGATGTGGGAACTAGCGGAACACACACCCGAAGTCGTTAGCGCATACCAGCTGAAGTCTAGCGTAAAGGATGTTAAAGAAGCAATAATCGCTGAAGACGTATTCCTACAGCGCGTAGACGCTATGGACTTTAAAGAAAGTATCGTTAACGACGTTATTAACCACCTAGAAGCCGAGGGCATTGAACTGGTGTTTACTCACACCGGAGACCCCAAACCAATGGAGTTAGATCCTGACGACAAGAGGTTAAATCATGATAAGTGAGTCTTGTAGGTTAGGCCTGTCCATTCTCTTCGCGTTCGTTCTAGTGCTTTGGGCCCTACTGTCCCCACTCTTCGTAAATGTCTGAGCCAATCTTCGCGCTTAGCGAATGGGACTCAGTCGAGATGAAGCGAAGCAAGCTGTACAAAGCGCTGGTCGATACGAACTACGACATGGCGCTAGCGGCTGAACTGCTCGGTATATCGAGGTACCGCCTCTTAATCGAGAAAGCGCGCTTCAAGATATATAAACCTCACAAACCAAAGGTGAAAACAAATGGGTGAATGTTCCAAGATAGATGCTAGTAACCAGTTGTACGAAGCGTACGTTAAACCGTACGTTAAACCGATCGATGATGGAGATATCGCTTACGAGCAAGATGATGCTAATTATGACTTAGCAAACCCGATATATCGTGCAGGATATAGGTACGCACTACAACAAGTGCAGTTCAAAATAGATGAAATGAAAAACTTATGCTTTAAAACCGCCGTTCAACAAGAAAAGGATAACCACATATGACAACTGCTCTAGACGATGCTTACGCGATAAGCAAAAGCCGAAAGAACGCGGGGTACTCCCCCACCGAAGCCGCAGAATATATCGGCTCCGGACGTGAAGTTATATCCGCGTACGAGTGCGGACACAGATTATTAGAAAACCTCAATCATCGGTCAGAACTAGAAGACCTATACGAGGTAACTTTACCGCTGGTCGACGATGCCCAAACGTTCTCAGCCCCACTCAATATAGACGAGGTAATCCCTAGGGCACGTGACATTCTTAAACACTCCGTGACACAAGCCGGCAACGCGATGGGGGTCGACCAGGTTGCAGTACGGGACTGGCAACGGGGTAACAAGATGGCCAGTAGTAGTATTCTCCTAGTAACATGGTATTTCTTGCAAGCGGAGAAGGCCTCGGCCGCCGCTGGTGTTAACGTCAAATTCACACCTGAGTCCATAAATCAAGCCAAGGCTAACAAACAACCGTTCTTCGATGGTACCGACCTCGTAGAATGGGCTAAAGCTGTGCAAATGGCGCGTAAACCGAAGGTCAGCATGGCGATAAGGGCCGACACAACGCACCCTCAGCAGATGCGGCGGGTAAAAACAAAGAAAGTTAAGAGCAACCCCTCGAAACTAACGCCCACGCCCACGCAAGTAGTGCTTCCAATCGACACTGAACAAACCGCAACAGTCACAACTGCAGATAGTCGCCGTTTAGCGTTTATTGCAACCGTCATGACTTCGTCCGATGCACATATCAAGGCAATGGCTGACCACGCATACAAACTCCATTACGAGGGAAACTCATGAGTAAACGTGGAACCAAACGCTTAACTTCAGTGTGGGTCGAAACGGAAGACCTGCAAAGCGCTCAGCGCCTAGCGCGAGGTCGGGGCACTACGCTCTCAGCAATGATGCGCCTTTTCATTAGTAAGTTAAGCCGAGAAGAAGAATCAATATCGATCGCACAACGCGAGCGGTTCCAGTGCCGCCCTTGCGACAAGTCCGTTTACGCCAACAGCGATGACGAATGCATCGAATGTGGCAATTATGTAATACCAAACCCATGAAGGAGATCAAATTAGTGAAACGAGAAGAAGTTGAAATCAGATCCGGCAGACTGTTAACTCAAATCGAACCTAGCCTACTAGAACTAGTAGCATCCACCGCCGCGGGTAAAGGCGTAAGCATCGGAGAGTTCGTACGCTTCAGTCTAATACGCGGAGTTAAAGATCTAACGGGAGAACACTGGAACCCGATTAACCCTGATGGGAGTACAACAGACCATGTCTAAAGAAACCGTTCAACAGTTAGAAATAGCACAAACTGACTTCACCAAAGTAAGCACAATCCGGAAACTGTTAGAGCAATACGATGACAACGATACACTCATCGTTGATATTTGGGCACCCGATATCATCCAAGGACTCGTCTCTCACGCTTTCAAAGAAGACGTTAATAAGGACGAAGCGAACTCAATTCTCGAGTACGTGACCGACGAGTTCGAAGATGGGTATCTACCCGTCAATCCTGAAATCCTATCCATGGTCGAAACCGTCATTACGAAACACCTAGATGGGATTAAACAAAACACCTTAGAAATACTGAACGAACCTCAATAATTACAACCGCCAAGGAGTAAGAATGAAATCCACTGATTTATTTGAATCGCTAGACATAGCGTTAAAAGCGGGATTAGCCGCGTTTATTAAGGGTCCGGCTGGAGGTGGCAAGACCACAATGGTCCGCGACTACGGTAAACGTAGGAAGATGAACGTTGTACATTGCCATGCGCCTCTTATGGACCTACTGGATGTTAAAGGCTGTATCTCAACCGCCGGAGATTATGCCAAGTTCTTACCCTTGGAGATGTGGCCAAAGGAAGAGGATGGCCCCGCGCTTATCATCATCGATGAATTCCCGCAGTGTGTCACGGCGATTCAAAACGCGTTCTCGCAGTTACTAATCGAAAAGATCATGGGGGACGTTCGACTCCCTAAAGGATCGATGGTAATAGCTACGGGAAATCGGAAGATAGATAAAGCGGCGGCGAATAACATCCCATCGCATATCATCAACAGAACGATGCACATCAATCTAGACGAAGACCGCGACGGGTGGTTTGAATGGGCGGCTAAGGCGGGGGTTCACCCTCACGTCCTTGCGTTCATTAAATTCAAGCCCGACGCACTATTCACTTTCGACCCAGGCGATTCCCAATCCCCATACGGAACGCCTAGGTCTTGGGAGTACGTTAGCAAAGTGATTAAGGTCAACCCGAAAGAGAGCCTGCTTACGGAATTGATCTCGGGTCTGGTGGGACCTGGCAACGCTAGCGTTTTTGCGGCATATCGAAAGACCTGCTTAACATTACCTGACCCCAAGGAAATCTTACGCAACCCTTCGACGACAACCTTACCAACAGACCCCGGCGTCCTGTTTGCAATGTGCACAGGATTATCCTATTACGTTGATGAGACCACCGTCGATAACTTTATGCTATTGGCAAATCGGCTTCCTATGGAGTTTGCAATGACCATGATTAAGGAAGCCGGTAACCGCCACACGCCATTACAGAAACATCAAGGAATGGCTAGCTGGATGATCGCCAATGCCAAATTCGCGGCAGACAGCGATTGGGATAAATCATAGCATCTTGAAAGCGTGCTATGTCGATGCCCTGTAAGTTTACGCGATATGGCTATACAGGGATCGAGTCCTGAGTATGGCTTAAAACTACTCGACCAAACATCCTCGCCGAGGGTGACCTGAGTACGTCCCTTCGGGGTTGGAAATAAACTGCTCACCTAACAACCGCCAAGGAACCACGATGACCCTAAGACTCAATCCGGCAGATAAGATGCTGAAGGCGAAGACCGACTTACTTCGAAAGCACCCGTTCTTTGGGATGGTCGCATTCAAGTTAAAGATAATCCCCGCTCCCGATATTGCAAGCACGTGCGCAACGGACGGAAGGCATATATTCTACAGCCCCGAATGGGTCGATTTATTAACTTTAGGAGAAGCCATTGGAACATTTGCTCACGAACTCTTTCACTGTATTCTATTACATATGTTTAGGCGCTGCGGCCGTGACAGCGAGCGCTGGAATTATGCTTGTGATTATGCTATCAATCCTATTCTTGTAGATTTAGGCTTCACTTTACCCGAAGGTGCACTCCTCGATGATGACTATCGAGGGATGAGCGCTGAACACATATACAGTTTACTACCCAAAACGCTCCCTCCACCCCCTAGATGGGGGAAAATCTTAGAGCCTAGCGCTGAGACCGACGCGCAAGGTAACGGACACTCCGTCCAAGAGCTAGAAAAGGACTGGGAAGCATCAGCTAACGCCGCGTACGAATCCGCAAAGTCACAAGGATTCTTACCAGGCGACGTACTAGAGAAGATAGGATTTGGCGCTCCGCTAATAGATTGGGGCAGACAACTCCAAGACTGCATAGGGGCTATCACTAAGACTGACTTCTCGTGGTACCCGCCCGACCCAGTGTATATACACAGGAACCTAATCGTTCCGACACTCCACGAACCTAGCATCGGACACCTCGTGTTCGCTATAGACACGTCCGCATCCGTCGACCTCCCTGTACTCAAACAATTCGTATCCGAACTAAGAGATTTAATCGAACGAGTCAAATTTACAAGTATCACCGTCCTGCAATGCGACACGAAAATCCATAAAAAGACAGTCTACGAGTCTGAAGACGAGTTCAACCCTGAAGTAGTCGGTAGGGGTGGCACGTTATTTCGACCGGTCTTCGATTGGATTGAAGATAACTTCGACGAACCGCCTAGCGCGCTCGTGTATATGACAGATATGGGTGCATCTGATTGGCCTGAGACGGAACCAAGCTACCCGCTATTTTGGGCGCGTAGTGAAAAAGGTGAAGCCGACTACGGGCAATACATCGACTTATACTTGGAGCGATAATGATAAATAAAGAAGCAACGGAAATAATTAAATATTACCGCAACGTCTTCATGAAAGACGAGCAATACGAACCGCCTTATAACCTAGGTGGAAAGGAAATCATGGATGCGTGGGAGTTACAACCCGATGACATTGTATCTAAAGCCGGATACAGCAAGCGCCACGCCCTTATCTCGGTAATAAATGAGCGAGTCCGTTTATCCAACCGTCGCCAAATGACCCGCCTAATAGAAAAAGGGTGCATCGAACCCATGGTTGAGTTCACTCCAGAGATGTCTTCGGACGAGGTGTTCGTACATAAAGGGTTAGCCTACCAGTTACAAGACTTCGACCCCCAAAAAGATAAATTCAAAGTCGGAACGGATCGCGCCAAGTTCCTCGAAAATAGAGTGAGACGAGTCGAACGCATGTTTAACGACCACTTCGTTAACCCGCGAGTATGGTGTAACGCACACATCTTGTCCGCCCATTCGGGTCTACCGTCACTAGGTCACCACCACATGAAAGACCCCCACTCGTGGAACCCGTTGCAACTGAACGTCCACACTGGGTGGGATAAAATGCAACAACTCTCTACCTCCAAACACCTGTTCGCCGCTCGCATACATTCAAAATGTGAGGACGAAATACTCGACGATGATGTTCGCGTGTGTGACGTATGGGCTTGGGAGAAGAAAGCTGTCCGTGACTTTTTCGCCGTCCGAAACAGGGTTAAAGAAGATGGAGAACCGGATCTACACATACCTCTAGTTCCCCTCGTACTCGCTTACAACTATACCAGTAGTTCTCTGGTATCCAACCGTTCACGCGCCATTCAGTCAATCAAGAAGAAGACTAAAAACCGCGTCACCACATCACTTTGGGGGTAACCATGGACATGGACTCATACGTTATAAACCTATTACAAAGCCTAACTAAACTTCAGGATCAACATGCAAAAGAAAGCGATAGAAGACTTGCCGAAAGGCTTGAAGTACGACGACTTGAAACCGGATTGGTCACTCCTCCCGATGAAAGGTTTCGAACCCGTGATAAAGGTCTTGACCTACGGAGCCCAAAAATACGCCCGCGATAATTGGAAGTACGTGGAGAACGGCGAAACTAGGTATCTAGCCGCCGCACTTCGTCACCTATCCGCCTATCAGTCGGGCGAAAAGACCGACATAGAAACCGGTGAGTCCCATCTCGCCCACGCGATCTGCTGCTTAATATTTTTACTCGCTAGCCCCTCCGAAGGTTAGTTGTACTGCCCCAGCCTGGAGGGCCGTCCACTAGACGGGTACCAGGACTATCCCAGCGGTCGGTGGGTAGAATTTCGAAAAACAACCGCAAGTGGAGTGGGGAAAAAACGACGGGTAAATAGGTCCTTCCTAGACTAGCTCCTAATGAGTCGTCGGGCACACAAAGTTTATTGATAATTTTCATCTTTTTATTGTCGATAAAGCCCTATACGGATTAGGATCCTCCGACCCGCCCCCAGCTCCACTAATTTACTTAACCGAGAGGGCGCCATGCAATACAAAGAAACCTTATATAAACGCGATAGCAATAATAAAGTTCGAGAGTGGTTCATCACTACCAAGAAAGATTCATACACGACCCACCACGGTTTAAAAGGTGGAAAGATGGTCAGTAAAACGACCTACACAAAAGGGAAGAATAAGGGACGTTCCAACGCTACCACCGGAATCGAACAGGCCCTACTCGAAGCCGCCGCAAAGTACACGAAGCGCTTAGACCGTGAAGGCTATAGCGACGACATTAATAAGCTAGATTACGACGCATATCTTCGTCCAATGCTCGCTCGGGACTACCTTAAAGTCGGGCACCAAGTATGTTGGAAAGAAAACGTTATATACGGCTCGCCGAAGTTAGACGGAGTTCGCGCCATTTGGATCAAAGATAAAGGTTTTCAAAGCAGGAAGGGGACGTTCTATAACGTACCGCACCTCGAAGAATTACTGAAGAACACTGCGGCTAAGTTAGACGGCGAGTTGTACATCCACGGCAAGCCGTTAAACGAGATCGTATCGGCCGTCAGAAAGCCAAACTTAAACACCCCGTTACTCGAATTCAGAATATTTGATGCAGTTGAATCGGGCGGATACATACAACGCTATAGGGATCACGTTTTAACCACTACCAATCGTATTGGGAGTGTAATGGTCCAACCCGTTCCATATGTTGAACTGCTAGAAGCCGCGTTAGACACGTGGCACGATCGATTCGTAAGCCAAGGGTACGAAGGCATCATGCTACGCAAAGACGGAGCCTATGCGGAGGGCCAAAGGTCCGCTGACCTATTCAAGTATAAGAAATTCAAAGAAGCCGAATATGAGATCAAAGGGGTCGAGCCTGATAAGGACGGAAACGGGATTCTATGTTGTGACGGATTCAAGGTTCGGATGATGGGCACAGATGCAGACCGCAAGCACCAAATCGACAACCCTGACCTCTATATCGGTAAGCAACTAACGGTTCGATACTTCACGCTAACACCTTACGGTAAACCACAGTTCCCCGTCGGCGTTACCATTCGGGATTACTGACAGCCCCCACAGCCCATAGGAGTAAAATCCGCTCATCTTTAGAGGGAGATAATATGATAAAAACAACATTTCTTGCCGCCACCAACGGACAAGCAATGGTGAAGAACTTGATAACAGGGGACAGCTATCCGAACGTGACAAACGTCAATAGCTTCGAGCACACCGTCAAGGACCTACCAACACTGTTTGAGGTACTCAAACTCCACGCCAGTAAAGGGCACTGCCTACTTAAAGGGGAACTAGATCGACCGCTCAAAGGAGAATCTCGCGCTGGGCACGTAGACTCAAAGAATACCAAACTCGTAGTCCTAGATATTGACTCCGACACCCTCCCATACAAGTCTCGAGACGTAATGCTCCACGAGTTCGGTCTCGGCGAAATCGACTATATCTTCCAACATTCAAGTAAAGCAACACAAGAAGACGCGTTACGCGGTCACTACTTCTTCATGCTCGATAAATCAGTACACCCGAAAACGGTCAAAGCCTGGGTAAGAGAAGTAAACTGCACGACGCTATACTCACACCTCGAACTAAGCAAATCTCGATCTAGTATCAGTTGGCCTTTAGACATCTCCGTCAACGATAACGGCAAGATAATATACCTCGCACCCCCTATCCAAGAGAAAGACCCCATTACGGAGCGCTTCGTCCTATGCACCAGAGGCGCCGAGAAAATGGCACCCGTCCCTAAAAAGGACGACTTCGATCTAACCGCTATAGTAAACGAGCTTCGGTCTCAAGAGGGACTTCGCAGTCAAGAACGGCCTGTAAATAACATGATCGACATCAACCCTAACGAAGTCAAAATAACGGGGATGAAAGAGAACAATGGGTTTATATATTTAAACCTCAATGATGGGGATAGTTGGGCGTACTACTTCAACCCTAATACACCCGACGTAGTATATAACTTCAAAGACGAACCTAATTTCCGGTTAAAGGATCTAGACCCATCGTTGCACTCGCAATACCACGAAGCACAACCATCAGGCGGCGCAGAAGTATCAATAGCGAGCGACGGAACATTATGCCATTCTAAAGCCATCGCATTCCGCGACCCTTCATTCGATAAATATTGGGGCGTTAAATACGACCCCGACACGCTCGACGTAACATACCGTCACGCAATCGGATCAAAAGACAGGGTTAATGACTTCCTTATCACCAACGGAGAAGAGAAGTTAAAACACATACCTGACTGGACCATCGAGTTCCACCCACCTAGCATCGATCAAATTCGACCTGCTGAAAAATGGTGTAACCAATTCACCCCAACTAAATACCTTAAATCCGCGGATACTGCGACTGACATTCCCCCGACCTTTAGAAAGTTAATAGAGCACATATGCGTGGACGAAGAAACATTCGACCGATTCATAAACTGGATGGCGTTCATCATTCAGACTAGACAAAAGACCGGAACAGCATGGCTCTTTCACGGAACAACCGGTACAGGGAAAGGATCGTTATTTAAAAGATTCTTACTTCCCGTGTTCGGTCATGAGCACGCTTTCATGGCAACGACTAAGATCGTAACCGAAGAAAAGAACCAGTTCATGGAACGAAACATCATATGCGTAGCCGATGAGTTCTGCATTAAAGAAGATCGGTCTAGCGAGCAGATGTTAGCCACGCTACGGACGTATATAACAGAAGAAAACGTAACGATACGCGCCATGCGATCCAACGGCGTTATGCGCCCTAGCTTCGCCAACTTCTTATGCTTCTCAAACGCTAACATTCCAATGCGACTTGAGGAAGATGACAGACGCATGAACGTAGCTCCTCGGCAAAACAAGTCATTAGTGGGGGCGAACAGCGACGTGTTCCATAAAGAATTAGACAACGAGGTTTGGCAATTAGTTAACTACCTTCGTCAGTACAGGTATTGCCGTGACACTGCTGTCCAACCAATCTTAAATGAAGCCCGAGCAATACTAATCCGTAACTCGCAATCGTCACACGATGAGTTTTGGAGCGCCGTTCGAAAAGGAGATGTAGACTTCTTTACAGCTCTCTACGTGGACAACCCCGAACCTATACAGGTGATTGCGTACAACGCCTACTACGATATTGTACAAAGGTGGGTCACTTCAGATGGCGAACCCATTTTAACTACAAAAGAAGAACTCCTTAAAGTCTACACTTGGGTTACTGGCACGTTCCCCGCGCCTAGCTTACAAAAATTCAACAAGATGTGCCAACTAAACGGCATCGAGTTCGCTCGCCGCTATCACACTGACGGAAAGCGCCGATTCAGTATAGAACGCAACTGGACCGGCGACACAACCGATCTAATTGAACTAGAAGCCCCCGTCTTAGATAACGTAATAGATCTACAGAAGACGATCAAAACCCAGTAACCGCCAAGGGAAAAACCCAATGAAGAAAAGAGCATGGAGTTTCAGTGCGCTGACACTCTACGAGGGCTGTCCGCAAAAATATAAGATTAAATATATTGATAAGTTACCCGAACCTGTACCCGAGGAAGATAACCCAATGGTTAGGGGTAATCGAATTCATACCAATATAGAAGATTATCTTCAGCACGACGTGACCCTCAGCAACGAGATCAAGATCGTCGATTACATCCGTGATATCAAAGTCAAAAACCCAATAGTCGAGGAAGACTGGGCCTACACGGAAGATTGGCAAATAACGGGGTGGAGCGAAGACAACACCGATTGTCGCATGAAACTAGATGCGTTCATTAAAGACGGAACGCACTGTCACATCATCGATTGGAAGACCGGTAAAGACTACCCTATTAAGCGCATAGCGCAAGGCCAGTTGTACACGGTAGGAGCGCTAAAACGCTTCCCAGAACTGGAAACCTTTCATGTGGATTTCGCATATACCGATCAAGGTTTCATCAAGACTAGCAACTACAAACTGAAGCAGATCCCTAAGTTCGAAGCCAACTACAAACGGCGCGTAGACACCATGCGCAACGATACTAAGTTCAAGGCGGTGAACAATAAATGGAACTGTAAGTTCTGCCCATTCGGACCGGACAATATGAACTCATGCGATTACGGGGTAACGGAATGAAAGACTTTAACATAACGAATATCGAGCACCAAATCCGAGGGATTACGGTAGAACTGAAACGCCCGATGGGTCGCGATATGTGGATTTACCGCCGTGACCCCGAGAAGACTCTAGCTAAACGCCCATTAGATAACAATATGGAATACTGCCCCAGATGTTGGGAAGAGTTCGCCGTCGCGATAGAAGATTGGCGAGAACTACGTCGAAAATACAACCCCGGCGGTAAGGAATGGAAAATCGATAAATTAAAGCAATATCGGAAGGCGATGCGAGAGAACGATTCGTTCTATGTGCATCGCGTACGGAATCGAGAGGATCTCGAAGAAATATTCTGTCTTTGCCCCGCCTGTGGAACCGCGTTCCAAGATCAAGACCGACAACGCCGATATAACGAGCCCCCACTACTGTACAAAATACTATACCTCGCGGTAGAAGGGGTTAAGTGAGAGGCCCACGTTGCCCTAAGTGCGGGAGTGTCCACACCCGAAAGAACGCTTACGGCGAGATCGATGACGAATTCACGCAATCCTTTTCATGCCTGTCCTGCGGGTGTCATTGGATGCAACGTTATAAATATATCGGGAGTTACTTCATATGAAATACACAATCACAACCCAATCAATATGTATAGCGACCCAAACGGTCGAGGCTTCAACGCCGGAAGAAGCTGAAGAACGTCTATACGATGGGCACAGCTATGACGAGAGATTCGTAGATTTCCAAGACGAACAGGTCGTCAAAGTGGAGGAGCAGGATGAAACACCCTAACGCAAAACTAAACGCAATCAGGAGATACAGATGAAGAGCAAAGAAGAATTCATGTACGGGGTCAACACGCACCATATGGGTTTACCGAAGAGGCACGAAATCACTACATGGATCGGAACGTTCTTACTGGGTGTAGTCGTAGGTCTACTACTTATGGGGCCTCCTTGATGGACCTGTTTGAACACCAAACCGAAACGATCAACTTCTTAACGGAGAATGATCGGGCGTTCATTACCTCAGACCCAGGGACGGGGAAGACGCGCTGTATCATCGAGCACATGCGTAATATAAAAGGCGAAGGTAAGGCCCTCGTGTTCGCCCCTAAATCAATTCTATTCCCATCTTGGGCACAAGACATACTCAAGTTCGGGCCGGAATTAACTTACCGTATAGCGGACGCCAAGAACCGACGCGAAGCATTCGAAGATGATGTGGATGTAGTTCTCGTTAATCACGACGCAGTAAGATGGTTAAAGGACAACACCGAAGTCCTAGAACCGTTTAATTTCATCTGCATCGACGAGTCAACCGCGTTCAAGAAACCTACTAGTCAACGCTCAAAAGCCATGGCGCGAGTCGTTGGGTTCTTCGAGAAACGCGTACTCATGACCGGTACACCCAACCCTAACGGGATTATCGATCTTTGGCACCAAGTCAAACTCGTCGACGATGGAGAGCGACTAGGGACTAGCTACTGGAAGTTCAGATCTTCTACTCACACGCAAGTGTCTAAAGGGGCATTTACCGAGTGGGAAGAAAAGGAACATATTCAAGAGGCGGTCTACGGGTTAATGCACGATATCAATATCAGACATAAGTTCGAAGACTGCATCGATATCCCTGAGAACAGTGTTCACACCATTAAGTTCGAGCTATCACCTAAACACATGCTCGAATATCAAAGACTAAGAACTCAAGCAGTATTGGAGTCGCAGTCAGGTGACGTATCAGCCGTTAACGCCGCGGCTCTCGCCACTAAACTTATGCAAGTCGCATCAGGTTCAGTATACGGAGACGAGTCGATTATCAAGGTAGCACAAGAGCGCTATGAACTGATCATGGAACTCATCAGTGAACGCGACCAATGTCTCGTTGCCTTCAACTGGACGCATCAGAAAGACGCTCTCGTAGAACTAGCAAAGAAAGCAGGTATGACGTACTCCGTCATAGACGGTTCCGTTTCGGTCGCAGATCGCAACCAAGCTGTAGCCGACTTTCAATCAGGACATACGAAAGTATTATTCGCACACCCTGCATCTGCTTCACACGGTCTAACCCTTACTAAAGGCACGACTACGATATGGGCATCACCGACCTATGATGCAGAGAAATATCAACAGTTCAACCGTCGAATATACCGCGCGGGGCAGACTGAGAAGACCGAAACGATTCTAGTAGCTGGCGCCCAAACAATCGACGTACGGGCATACCAAAAGCTAGAAGCGAAAGTCTCGAAAATGAGTAGCCTATTAGAACTTTTAGAGGATTAAATAAATGAGCGAAACAGCCCAAACAGCCCCGAGACGCACTCTTGGTAAAATAGTCGACGAGATGTATGCATTGAAACAGGAGCGAGCGGAGATCGATAAAAAGTCCCGCGAACTTCGCGCTTTGATCGTAGAACTAGACGCAGAAATTTTAGCAAGAATGGACGACGAAGATATGGAAACATCTGCGGGGAGAGCCGCCACAGCAAGGCGTTCAGAACTTGTAGTACCGGTCATCGATGACTTCGATGCATTCGAGAAACATATCCTTGAAAACGACGCGATCTATCTACTCGAACGGAGACCCGCCGCCGCTCCGTTTAGAGAGCTATTACAGCAAGGCGAAGAAGTTCCCGGACTTCGACCATTTACAAAAGTATCTATCTCATTAACTAAAAAATCTTAGAGGACGCATATGTCAACCGCACTGCTAGATATTCAAGAACAACTCAAGAAAGAACTCGAAGCCCAGAAACAAGAACTCGCTGGATCGACGGGCGGTGGCGGCACGAATCGAATCTCCATCAAGGGGAAGAAGTTTACCCTACCTGACGGCACTGAAGACGAAGGTCCGTTATCTGCCATCATCCTTGATTGGCGGTTCCAACGCGCGTACTTCCCTGGGATCTATAACTCATCGGATCCGCAGCCTCCAATCTGTAGCGCTTCGAACAAGGTAGAAAGTAACCTCGCTCCTAAAGACACGGTCGACGATAAGCAGAGCGACGATGGCTGTGAGCCTTGCGCTAAGAACCAATGGGGAACGGCTAACAACGGTGGCGGTAGAGGTAAAGCGTGTAAGAACACTATCCTGCTCGCGATACTACCGGCTAACCCAACTGAAGGCATGAGCCCTTGGTTATTAGAGCTTCCACCGACCAGCCTTAAACCGTTCTTATCTTACGTTAAGACTATTCAGAACAAAGGCGGGATGATCCCTGCTCAGGTTACGACAGACATCTCGTTCATCCCTGACAAGGACTGGCCAATGCTCGAGTTCGGCGCACCAAAACCGCACGCGCATATCGCCAACGTGCTCAAGATTAGAGCGGATGCGCAAGTAGTGCTCAATAACTAAGGGCTATAAGTAATTTATTTACAATAATTGTCCACTATAACCTACATCATGAATGAGTCAGGTTTCATACAATACATACATCGAAAACTCCCGAAACAAATCTATAAGTGGAAAGTCTCAGATAGATTTAGTTCGGGGGTCGCAGATGCGTACTACTCAACCGCCAAGGGAGATCTATGGATCGAGTACAAGTATTACCCGAAAGGGCTTCCTAAAAAAGTAAAACCAAAGCTCTCCATGCTTCAAATCAAATGGCTCGCCGCAAGATATGCGGAGGGCCGTTCGGTTTACGTGGTCGTTGGGTCACCCACCAAGTGCCTCATCTTCACCGACTTAGAATGGACCACACACAAAGAAACCGCTGTACACGGACTAAACAGAGCGGAACTTATCGAATGGATCGAGGGGAAATTATAGATGTATACCATCCATGGGGACGACTGTACTAAGTTACAAACGGTACAGGCTATTTTAAAAGTGAAAGGAATAGAACACACTATCCAATCGGGACCGATATTCAGTCTCGAGACCAACCATTCAGAGCTAATATACATAGAAAACATCATTCGTTATCTAGACGAACGATTCCCAGTGCCTCAACTCATCACGGGAGAAATCCCACATCGCGCCGTACTCATAGAACTAGTTCACCACATCGGAAAAGACCCTCGAATAGTGGAGCAACTAGTGCGAAAAGCAGACCCGTTCATCAACGGGAAGCACATCAGTATCCTAGATATCCTAGCTTACGTTCACACTCGCAACCAAGTATATAAACAGTTCATGGAGGGAGTGATCAATGCTACATGAGAAATTACCACGCGGAGTCTGGTACGACCATGAGCGCGGACGGTTCCGATGCAGAATCTACAGAAACAATAACGTGTACCACCTCTCGTATCACGAGGATTCCGCCGAAGCCATCAATACTCTAAAGCGTGTCAAAGACGTTATTGAGGCTCCTCTAGGCTCGGTAGATACCCTTATCGAGCAAGTATCCCTATATTATAAGAAGACACAATGAAAACAACACTGATAACCGCCACGGAAAACCCCGAAAAGATCATAGCGTACTGCGCTAGGGTCTCATCGGATAACCAAGAGAACCCTAACACATCGGGGTTATTGAAATACTGCCTAAAGCACGGGCACTGGTCGCCGTTCGAACACGCGTCCGTAACCATCGAGATTCAAACCTCGAGGGCTATCGCACGACAGATCTTACGCCACCGATCGTTCTGCTTTCAGGAGTTCTCACAACGTTATAACAGTAACCTCGAATTCGAGGATGTAGAACCTAGGCGCCAAGCGCGAAGCAATCGGCAGTCTTCGATCGACGACCTTAACCCGACTACCGTACGCCATTTTCAAGAAGCGAAAGAACGAGTCGAACGATACTGCGCTGACGCTTACGAACAGGCGCTAATGGGTGGAGTCGCACGGGAGTCTGCAAGATTCTTGTTACCCGAAAACACAATGTCAAAACTCTATATGACAGGAAGTATCCGGTCGTGGATTCATTACATCGACCTCCGTATCAAGGAAGATACCCAAGCGGAACACCGAGAAATCGCCGAAGAATGTAAGGCGATTCTCGTCGAACATATGCCCGTACTAAAGGAAATCTTATGGCAAGCATAATGGAGGGCGACTACCGTATCTACTTCTACGACAAGTACGGTACAAAGCAAGTCAAAGGTGTACCTAAAGCAACGGCTAAAGGCCTAAATAAGGCTGTAAAGAAAGCCCGTCGCTACGCTAAACTCGCAGGATACCCTTCTTTTCGGATCGATAGAGTTATCTACAACTCGCTAGATCACCCAACTGAGCGTTTGTGGTGACAATGGGCCTCAAAGGGGCGGCAGCGTATTTAAAGTGCCACCCCGAAACTGTCCGATCCTTAGCGCTGAGCGCCCAGCTCAAGGGTGTTAAGGTCGGGCGACGTTGGGTATTCAAAGAAAGCGATCTTTCTAAATACCTAGATGAGTTGTATCATAGTGAATCCCCCGCCAAGGAATTCACGCAATGGAACTATTCAAAAAACCAAACTCCCCGTTCTGGCACTTCCGCTTCACGCGACCAGACGGTAAGCAGATACGAAGAACTACTCGGGTTACCGATAAAAAGAAAGCCCGAGTAGTCGCTCAACTGGCAGTCGCCGATATAATCAAGAACGACCCGAAGATCACGAGGCGTACACTCTCGTGGCCTGATGCTTGCGTGCGTTTTATCGAAGCAAAGAAGGTCGATGGTAAGGGTACACTTCAGGACGATATAGATAAACTCAAATGGTTCGACCCCCATCTCCGTCACTACGACGTGCACGAGATCACAACCGACGTCATTGAGGATCTAATCTTAGTCCGCCTAGCCGAACCTACAAGCAAAGGGACGGTGATCGCTAACGACACAGTTAATAAATACTTCGCGTTCGTTAGTGGGGTTTTGAATTGCTGTCACGGCCCATGGGGTATCCCGATGGACATGCCGCACTTTCGTAAACTTGAGAGGCCCACGAAACGGGTTAGGTTCTTAACGAAACCACAATTCGATACTCTCATCGCTGAGTTACCTCCGCACCAACAGGCGACGGCCCTCTTCGGCGCGACCACAGGGTTACGAGAGTCTAACATCACCGGATTACAATGGGACCGAGTAGACATTGAACGAAAGCACGCCTGGGTCGAAGCAGTTCGATCTAAGAACAACACGCCAATCGCTGTACCCCTATCACCTACCGCCATAGATATATTAACGGCGCAGATGGGGAACCACGACACCTATGTTTTTACATATAAAGGCAACCCGATAAAGAAAGCCGGAACCAAGTCATTCAAGAAAGCACTCGAACGTGCAGGCATCGAAGATTTCAGATGGCACGACTTACGTCACACTTGGGCATCATGGCACATACAGCACGGAACACCGATAGCTGTGATCCAAGAGCTAGGCGCTTGGAAGCGTATTGACATGGTTCAACGCTACGCGCACCTATCATCCGATCACCTAACCGATTACGTTAACAATATAGAGGATATATAATGGAAACAGGACGAAGAAACCCCCGCCCATCAGATGAAGAAGTAAATAAACGCGTAAAAGATTACAAGGATCGCAATTTTGACCCGAGATTCGACCCTTTACGCTGGACTCTAACATCTCGTAACGAAGACAGAAGAGACCGCGAAAAACGAGAAGAAGCGCGATTGGCGGCGGCTAGAGCCGCTAACGAAAACGGGACGCGCGAATACGAAGGTTACCCCGACTCTATATTCACCTACGTCGAGGAAAAGTTCGAAGAATTACACGATCTATTCCCAACCGCTAAAATGTACGCGCACTTAATCGAAGCCCCTGAAGTCTACGTCATAGGGTGGGAAGAGTGGTGCGATGTCCAACACGGTTGGGCGCAACGCCATGACCATCACGCCACTTTCGGGTCAATGTCGAAACACCTCGACGAACTAAACGACCGTAAAGATGTTCAAGGAGGCTCAATATGGTCAGCTCTTATTAACGAAAGTGAAAACAATCCGTGCCACCCATTCCTCGAAACATTCGCTAAAGTGGGTTTATAAGGCCGTGTGCTAATTGTGTGCTAAATATAGGCTTATTCAGCTTGATTCAGACTTGGATAGACTGGGGAAGCCCCAGTAAATATGGTGGGTCGTGACGGATTCGAACCGTCGACCATCGCATTAAAAGTGCGGTTGACTATAGGGTTCAAGCCTAGCTATAGCTACATCTTAGGGTAAACAGTGGAGCGAGTGTGCTAATTATGTGCTGAAAAATGCGATGGCCGACCCTTTCACTCCGCTCAACACGTCCAAACTCCAGCCCCCGCAGTCCAACACCGTACAATAGAGATTCACATACAGGAGCACCAATGATCATCGCACAACATGCGGAAAAAGTACGACTCGCCAACGAATCCTTCTACGGTAGTTTGCAAAACCCTAATAAACGAGTCCGCGTATTAGCCGCGGACGCAGTCGTCGTAGCGCTTAATAACTATGTAGACGCACTCGACGAAAACACCCACGAACTTCACGCTCAGTACGAGCGCCAACAACACGAGGACTAAAATGAAAGCCGAACGTAGAATGAGTGATCGCCAAGCCGCTTATAAACGACTAACCAACCGTCTGATAATCATTCAGCTGTTATCCGACGCGAAGGGCGGCAAACTCGATACCACCGAACTCAGAGAGAAAATGGGTATGAACGCCTACCACTTCCGACTATCGATAGCATGGCTGGTTAGTTACGGTTACGTCAAAGATAAAGGACTCGTCACCCCTAAGATACCCCCTCAAGGGAGGGCCCCAAAGAACAACCTATGGTTCGTGACAGCTAAAGGTAAAGCGTATTACCAAAACCAAGATGATCCCATCCTCGATGACCTGACGATGAGTCTACCTAACTACCAACGCATTAGATCAATTCTTAATCTCGATAAAACGGTCTCTAATACAGAGGCAATAGATCTATGGAACGAGCGCACGGACTATTACATTCCGTTCGATGACGACGAACTGGTCGGGATGTACATCTAAAGAAAAAGCCCCTCGAGAGAGGGGCTCATGAACTATGCTAGAGTAACCGCCAAGGATACTTTTAGGTATGTTCTCGTATAGTATACCACACTAATACAACGCGTTCTTTAATGGAGAACTCTGCGCTACAATCGGAGTGGTCTTAACCAACGCCTTATAAGGGTCATCAATAAACTGAACCGCCTTCTCAAACGGCACTCCCATCAAATTCACCAACACGTTATTTCCCCTAGTACGATCAGTGTTCGCATCATCAATCAACTGCAACGGCCCATAAATCCCAGACCGTCTCGCTACTTCACTCAAGTAATCCAACCCGTAATATTCCCGAGTAGTATCCTTAATGTCTAACGCCGCCGCAGGCATCTTACCGAATATCAACTTCCTCAACTCGTAGCCCGCCGCAGCTAATGGCATAATCGTCATCCCCAACATCATGACAGGGATGACCTTAGCCGCACCCTCTGCATCTTTTATATTAGTAGCCGTCTGCGCTAATACAGTCTCAAAGAATGTATACATAAAATCCCTCAAATAGAAGAACGAATTCATCCTAGAATCGGAACCATAAGCCGGGCGCTTAGTCGCATCAGGTCTCATGATTGCCTGATCAGTCCACCTATTAAGCGCGACCCGAATCTCATCAGACGTTTCATTAAATTCTTCCTGAGTTAAACCACTCCGATCTAAACCCCCCTCTAACCATTCTTGTACATGCTCAGGCTTTAAACCTAGACGCGCTAGTTTCTCGATGCTTTTAGCGTCACCCTTGTTATATAGGTGCTTGATGTCATCTTTAGCAACCTGTACCGCCATCACCCTCGTGAAATCTGTCCATCGTTTTAGTTGTATCGCCTTAAAGAATTCTTCGTTAACTTTCTTAGTCCCCGCACTCATGTACCCTACCTCCATGGTAGAGGACAACGTATGGTCGACCATCCCTTCGTATATAGTCATCAACATTCCAGCGTACTCTTGAGCCTCTTTCGCATACTTAGGGTCCTTGAGGTATCTGAACGTATCAGTCAAACCTTTCCAACTACGCTTAAACCCGTCAGTCTCACCTAGTCGAATATAGATCCCTGCGAAATCAGGCAGTGATGTTAACGTCGCACCTGCCAACAACCCTACGTTTAAACCGGTCAGCATATTCGCCTGTACCTTACGAAACGTCGGATCCATGCTAGCGCCTAGAGTACCCTTATACGCGTTCATTGCTTTCTTACGAATCCACATAGCTTGCGTCGCGGTCAATGGATCAGTATCACTCTTCTCCGCATATCTAAGCAAAAAGTTTAGCCTACCAGTAGCGCTATAACGGGGAACCTTCACTTTATAGGGTTTCCCATCCGCACCTATTTCCATGACTGATTCACCACGCTCATCAAGCTTATCTACCATATCCAGCGTACCATCAGCCTTATACTCATACCCTCCAAATTCACGTTGCCACGCTACCCGCTTAACCAAAGCATCGGTATACCCAGTGGTGATAGTGTAAAGATCATCAGCATAGAATTCCGATAAATCCCTCTGCAGTTCCGGGGTAAATATAGTGCGCCCCTTCTGACGTAAAGCTGATGCTAACACCTCATCTAGATCCATCGTAACATCCGTCTCTTCAGCTAACTGACCATCATGCCTCGATACCTGCGTCCACACCGCTTCTGCGTTTTTAATCCCATGCTTCTCAAGGATCTCAATAATCTTCTTTTTCGCCCCCTCCGCTTGCCACTTACCTTGAGTATCTAGAACTAACGGAAAGTAATCATTCGTGAAAGCCAGCATTACTTCCTTACCATACTCATCGTGCAAGTCCTTAAAGTACCCACGGATAGACTCAACCTGAGCCCGAACCTCGGCATCTATAATCATTTTTGGTGGCGTCTTCTTTATCAAATGATCTCTAATAACCTTAACCTTCACATCTTTAGCCGCCGTCCCCTCGGGATCTAGCATCCGCTGATACGGTGTACTAGTCAGATCCTTTATAGGTAAAAGAGCTTCCGTCATTTTAGGGTACATCTTACTTTTCAAGACCCTTATAACATCACCGACAGTCGCCCCAGCCTTTTCCCCGGGCTTAGCATAAAACCTCTTAGCTACAAGCGTCGTAACCGGAGACCCTATATTCCGCATAGTCCTATCTACAGACTTGTAGACCTTATCCAATTTATTTAGAGTCGTGTGCAACTTCTTCGCACCCGCTATCGTCGCCCTACCCCTACCTTCACCTAACGCGGCTGTAATTACGGCTTCTCCGTCGAAGAAGTCTTTTATTACATTGTCGGAACGCAACGGGGCGCGCTCAGAATTGTTCAGGGTATTAACGACCGCCTGATAACGGTTAGCTGCGGGGGCTTCACCGATGTATATAGTCTCGACAGATTCTTGCAGCTGCCTCTCGAGCCTTGATAACTGTGCGGCCATATTATCGTCTATGAGTCCGTCTACCAGGTTCGACCGGCCAGGGTAGTCACCGTGTCTTCCCGTTATAGTTTTCCGTATAGTTCGAATACCACGCATCTGGTTATGGAGTTCTTTAGTCAGCGCCTCGACCTCAGCTCTTAGCGCCTTGCGCTTAGCGATAAGTGCCCGCTTCATAGCCTTCCGAGTAGGCGCATCTACATCGAAACTAAGATCCGCAACCTCACGGAGTCCCAATACCACCGTACCATCGTTCGCTTGGTTAACTAGCGCGTCCATGAACATATTGAAGTTATCCATGCGATGCGTAGCACGCTCCAGTATTAGCACTTCGTAATCGGCTAGATCCTGCTTAGCCTGTTCAAGTTCGGCCTTACGCCGCTTGATCTCCCGAACTTCGTTCCTGATCTCCGCAGTGCTGCGAAGTGCATCCCGCTTAGCTTTCAACGCTTCAATGTCTTCTTTGGTCTTCTCCATATTAGTGTTGAGGTTCCGCCTACGGTCCATAAGGAACTTGCTCGACTTAACCTTCATGTCGCGCTCTAGCTCTTTCAGACCCTCCTTCTGCTTCATGAGTAGCTTGTTAGCATCCAGTAGGGCGTTGCGATTCCTATCTGCGCGCCGGTAGTTATAGGACTTGGTCATCGAGTTGATATTCTTCTGTGCTTCAGTGATGGCGTCCCGAATGACCGTAATGCGTTGCTGATATACTTTCGATACCTTAGTGTTCTCACTAAGCTTGAACTCAGTGGCTTCTTCCGATAAAGCCCCAGACCTTTTAGTGTTAGTAATAATACGCTTTCTAACGCTGTGCCAGAGATCCTTAATACCATCGGCTATAGTCTGGTACCACTGCTCAGTGACTGTTTTAGCCGCTTGATTCTTACCGACCCACTGCACGAACCTATCAGCGAATACTTCACGCGCCGCCGCTACCTGATTCGGCTTAGTCCAATCAACTTCACCGAACACGTCATTAACTATAGTGCTAGCTTCCTTATCACCCTTCAGGTGGCGAGCTATAAGCTCGTCCATCTTAGCGCGTTGAACGTAGTGTCCGAACTCGTGAGCGACCTGCGTCAGTTGTCGCGCCCGCGCAACAGGCGTGTCCTTTTTAAGCGTGGGTATAAATATTATAGGTACTCGTAGCTCGGCATGGTCTATCGCGTCGTTATATAGAATAAACGGCTTACCATCGGCTGTATTTATCGCTTGTTTAAGTTTAAGCCTTGCACGATGTATTGCCTTACGTTTTCTATGGAGACGCCCTAGCTCCTTATTAGCCCCTTTTACTTCGACAGGATCGTTGAATAGCGGTCTAGTCGTATCGGGTACTTCCTTACCAGTTTCCTCATCCTTCTTGGTAGCGAATACTTGGTCGCCCTTATCGTCCATCTTGTATGTGGCGGGCTCATGGGTCGCAGTATTTACTATAGTATCGTTAATACTTTCTAGCCGGAGAGCCAATTCACTCAGGTATTCTTGGATACCCTTCTCATCCGCTACTACGAGCCTTGTTTTAATACCGAGAAGCGACTGCCACGCCCGGACCACACCGGCGACAGCGCTGTCACGTGTATAAACGCGCTTGCTAATGTTCTTCTCAAGGGTTAAACCCTTCGTCGCAGGTGTAGGATCCTTTATCTTATCGGCGGTAGGCGTTTGAGGGGTGTCGTTCTCCTCGAACTCAGCTCTCAGTTTTCCGCTACCTCCGTCCAATGCGGCGTTGGTTTCTGTCAGGACAACCTTTTCGTTCGCGTTCGTCGATGTGATGCGTAGATCAAGCGCATCCCTATAGTGCTCGAGGTCAGAGATGTTATCTTCTAGATCATTATCTCTACCCTTACCTTCCTGTGCGCGTTTAGCTACCTCTTCATATAAAGGCGCTAGTTCAGCGTTGATCTTATCAAGCATGACCTGAACTTCTCGTTGCCCAGGCAACTGAGACATCTCGTCCTCAGTGGTCCACGGCTTCGGCGCTCTTCGTTGGTTCTTCCCGCCACTTGCTTTCCTGTTATCGAGCGACTGATGCGTACGCGATTGAGTTTTCGCATGTGTATCAGTCGACGCTTTCGCGGATTCTCTAAGGTTAGCTAGGTCGTTCTGCTCGTTCGCACTCAACGGGGCTTCGATTACCTCGAACGTATATGACGTATGACCGTCAAATTCATACTTTCCATTCGCGTACTGGTTCTGTAATTTCTTCTCATTCCACCGTTCGCGTTTTATCCAGCCAGATCTCCAACTTTTATGCTCTTCATCCTTGAGCATTCCCTCGGTGATATTCACCCTACCAGTGATTCTAACAGTAACCGTTCGATTGTCCGTCTTAGGGGAAGTGAATCGAATTAGGTCACCTATTTGCCACTGAGTTTTTCTAGTGGTCCCTGTCCTGTTACCCGCTATAATCTCCTCTAACGTAGTAGAATGGGCACCATCCCGATGGAGGAATCCGGGCATCGGTAAATCCATCGGTTGCTCCCTTACAGGTTTACCTTTTTCACCCGCAGGCATCTCCATTTTTTCACGTTCTTCTAACCTTATAAGCCGGTCCTGTTCGCTCTCCCATAGATGGGTCTTGTCTGACACATTAGAGCTTTGGAGGGAACTAAGTACCAACGTGTTCCTGACCGCTTTCGAAGAGATCTGAGCGCCTAGCGCGTAGATGTTTTTAGACCCGTTGATTAGATCTCTAACCTGTTTAGGTATTCTTGGGTCACCCGTCAAGTCGATAGCTTCAGGGTCATTGGCCCGACCCTCGTTGATCTCCGCTACCTTCGCGTCATACGCCGCTTTACCTTCGGGAGTATTCCGCCCCTTACCTAGCTCCTTCAGTTCCGCCGCCTGCTCGACGGTCAGGTTACTACGATCGAGACTACGCGCTTCGTTAAGTTTCTCGACCTTCGCCATGTAGGCGGCTTGAGCTTCTTTCGAAGGGTTCTTAATGAACGCTTCCTGGTGCTCAGCCTCTAGGTCTGCCTGATCCTTTTCAGAAAGACCCTTAATGGTATTCCTGTTCTGCATTCCGGCGTGGAACGCGGCTAGGATAGCCTTCTGCTGATCTCCCCACTTCTGTCCTTTTTCAAACCCATCTTTAACGGTTTTAACCGAGTCCTTTAAAATATCCAGCCACACGCTCTCCTTCTGCTTAGTCTCAATCAGCTTAGGTAAAGTCTCAGGGGTGCTAGTGTTAATGACTGCAGAGTCTTCCGCGGTGAGTACGCTCTTATTATCTTTCTTAACACGTACGTCGCCCCACTTCCTATCCCCGTAGATATAGGTCTCACTATCTATGGTAGAGGTATCACCCAATAGTGACGACTTATCACCTAGACCTCCACCTTCCCACGACTCCCCTTTCTTCGAGTGAGTGCGAACGGCAGACATGCCTACTAGAAATGCCTGGCGAATCTCAGTAAGACTAGGGTCCTTAATACCGCCCAGACCCATAAGTTTAAATCCCAACATCGTTAGGTGCTGAGTGCTGAATCGGGTTTGCGACGGGACCATTTTCCCGTCCTTTTTAACAAGCACAGGCTTCCCGTCTTCGCCGATCTTGTCGAACGCGATCTGTCGATCTTGAGCAGTTCCCAACTTATTCGTATTTTTAGCGGCGTTCAACTGCTGGGCTATCTGTGCGCTATTAAGCGGACTACCGCCTTCGTCACCTAGATGGTCCGACATTATTAAAAATGTCCGCTCACCAATAGTGCCCTGCACCTCTTGCGGTAAGATCATGTTGACCGCGTTTTTAGCTATAGCTTCTTCGACCCTAGTCGCCATGATCTTACCGGGCTGAGCACCTTTCTCGTCATGGGCCCATAACGCTTCACGATCTGCTAACGTACCGTCCTTTTCTTTTAGCGCTAGTTTTACTCGTTCCGCAGTGTGCTTATCCCTCTCACTTTTACTTAGAACCTTACGCGGCCCCTTCTTAGGTACAGCAATGACGAAAGCTATCGTAGCGTTCGCAGGACTGCTAGGATTGAAAGTCGTTATCGTACCGTCCTGACCTACTCGTAATAGATCCGGCACCGCACCGTCGTTAGCTGCCATGAAGTTCTCGGTTAACTTATCTACCGCGCCTTTACCTACGCTCTTATACCCGTCGGTGAAGCGTTTGGGCTCCTTACCTGTAGGGAAGGTTTCCGTTGTATTCTGACCTTGAACAGTGACCTTGTTTTCAATATTCCCTTTAAACAGATTGTCACCGGTTTCGACCTTACCGTCTTCGTCCGTCCTCCGCTCAGCGAACAGCTGGCCGCTACCTGCTCGGATACGGTCGATGTGTTTCTTAATATCTAGTAGTGCGCCACCCTTCCAGAGCGGTTGGTCGCTCTGCATAATCTTTTCGGATTGCTCGATAACCCCAGGGTTATCGACGTTAGCGTGCATATCCGCAACCGAGTCGTTTAGTAGGTCGTTAATATCCTCGACACTAGCCTTCTTCTTTTCCGCCGCCTTCTTCTTTTCCGCCGCCTTCTTCTTTTCCTCGGACTTCGCTTCGGCTAGCTTGAGGGCTGCTTCGTTTTCCGCCTTAATCTTCTCGTTATGTTTCGCCGTATCTATCTCAAACCGGTCGGCGGGAGTCTCATCCATTTCGACCTTTGACTCCGGGGTCTTGACCTTCTCGCCTGTAGTATTTGAGTAGTGGTTCTCGATAGCATAGTTATATTTAGCGAGTTCTGAACGCAGAGCCGCTAAAAGCTCCTGCTTATGCTCTATATCTTCAGGGTCATCGAGGTTAGACATCTCCTCCTCTGCGGTAGCAATCTTGTCTACCTTACGGTCCCGCATAAAGATCAGTTTCCCTTTCGGGGTCGTAGATAGATCCCTAAGCATCTCCTCCTCGTGGACCCTACCTTGGCCGTACGCGGCTCCTGCGGCTCCTGCCTCGAGTCTTTCTTCCTCGTTATCTAGAGCCGAATGCGCGGGTGTAGTAGATGAAACATCGCCACCCGCGGAACTGTCGTAGCCGGCGTAATCTTCCTGCTCTTTCTGTAGGAATTCCGCATCAGTCGTAGGAGGGTTAGCCTCCCAATCTCGACCCGTAGTCTCGGTATCGGGTGTAGTCTCAGGCCTCCTAGTATTAAGCGCCGTGAGCTCAGCGTCTAGTTCGCGTCGGTATTGGTAGATCGCTTCTTTCCCCGCGGCGTTTAACCTCAGCTCATTATTGATCGTCTTACCAGATTTAATAACAGGCGTTGTCCACGCGGCTATACGTTCCGGTGTCATCAACGGTTCTATAGCCTGAAGATTCTTAATAACGGTGAACAAATCAGCGTTGTTTCTAGGTTTGAGGGCCTGCTCTGCTAGGTTCCGTTTAGCCTTTACGTCTCTAACGCTACCCAAAGAGGAATCGGGCGATCGCCCCGGTTCGGATTCTAGCACTGCGCGTTCACGCTCCACCCTGTCCGCTACGTCTCCTAGTTTCTTAGCGGCTAGACTTGCACCGGAACCGACACCGCCCATGGCGCCGCCAACGATACCGCCAGTAACAAATGCTTCTAATACCCGTTCCTGGGCTCGCTCACCCATGAGTTCGAATTCAGGATCTTGATAAGCTCTTAGCGCTACGTCCACAGCGCTTTGCGCCGCCTCAATAGGCGCTTCAGCCATCGCACCTACACCGATACCTATAGTCACTTTATTCGCCGCATCCATGATGCCGGTTGCTTTAGTTACCCCTAGAGACTTCTTCAAAATAGTCCCAAGCGCTAACACATCACCTGCACCCTTGAGCGCACCTGCTAAAGCCACCATCGCTGGGTGGGCAGGATTCTCTAGTTGACGTTGTTCATTCTCGGTTTCACCGGTATTGATAGCACCGAAAGCCGCGCCTGAACCAATAGCCGTATATTTATTTAGCGCTTTGCTCCCAGCGCGTCGTCCCTCTTGAATAGCGCTCTGCCTAATAGCCGCAGTGGGTGCGTTACCGACCGCCATCGATCTCGCTAGGGCCTTCTCTCTAACCTGCTTAGCTATTTCGCGCGAAGCGCCTCGTCCTGCGACCCTAGCGCCAAGCCCTGCTACACCGCCCGTACCTAATATAGGTAAGTTTTCTATTGTCTTCTCTAATGCAAATGTACCGAACGACGATAGGTCATCGATATCTCTATACGATGCTACATCCGCAGGTTTCCCCGCGATCTGACGCTCGTTTTCTACGATACCTTCTTCCGCCCAGTCTTGAACATCCTCAGATCCTATAGCTCTACCCGCTAGATGAGCTGCTCCGTATAGTCCGGACTGTAGGCTATCGATTCCGCGACTCATCGCTCGACTCATCGTACTTCGGTGATGCCTTACGCCTTGAGGTAGGTACGGGATATCTCCATCCCCTCCGTAGTTCTTTTTTATAAATTCTCTGACGGGGTGGGGCCGATCCCACGCATTATCCGCGTCAGCCGAAATCTTCGCGGAGTCCAATGCCCCGCTCTTATCATACTTACTCCATGCGGGGGAGTAGTGGTTGGCAACCATATACTCTTGAACGTCCCCCAGCCCACTTCGAAGTGAACCAGTGTTACGTCCGTACTTATCCTTACCTCGAATATCTGGAGTGACCTCACCTTGGTTTAGGGCGTACGCCATAGCATTCTGCGCTAACCTACCCATCGGTTCGTCAGCAGTGCCCTTATGAGGGTTAGCCACCTCAGATGTGTTAATGCCCGATAGACGGATTGTTTTACCGTCGGGGGTAGTGACGGTATCACCGTCATGTATCTTATAACCATTACGAAGCAGAATATCTCTACCCTCCTCCGTCATCATTAACGGAGCGATTACATCGAAGTCAGAATACTGGGCCATACGTCCTCTTATTTAAATATTTTAGAATATAGATAACCGTGGTGGGATCTATCAGCGTCCGAACGGCCTATACGTGCCGCTCTTGTGCTTACGAACGTTAAATAGCCAGTCTTCGAGTAGTGACGCGGAGTCGTAACTATCGCCGTCCTCATCTAACTTATTTTTTCTCTTTTTAAACTGGGATGTCAGTATTAATTGCTGAGGTACCGTCATCTTACCGAAATCAGACTGCATCCCGAGTTCATTCATTCCGCTTTGAATACGATTCAACGATCTATAAAAATCGTTCATAGTCTCAAGTTTCTCGGACGAGTTCCGGAACGCCTCGTACTCACCGACCTCCCCCAGAGCCCGTGACAGGCTCTTAAAAGACGCATCATTAAGTGTATGCGTATTCTTAATCGTCGTCATGAGCGCCTTAGCTCCTTCCGATTTGGACGACATTCCATTCACCGTAAAGATTGACTCGTAGATCTTCTTCTGGTGGCCCATGAACTTATCTTTATACGCCGCCCCCGCCAGAGACCCCCGGATCTTACGCTTACTGGTTTCGTCCAAACGTATCCGCGTCATCACCTGCTCCATCCCCTTAGTCTTACGCATGAATTCCTGCATGTTAGACGGGGCCACCTGGGCTCCTCTCCCACTTCCCCGACCCGCAGTCATGGGGGCGGAATACGAATAAGTTTTACCGTCCTTCTCTACATATGTTTTGATCATCGGGATGCCCTGCAATTGGTCACCCGATCCCAGCGCTTCTGCGCTGATCGATTGGACGGAGCCATCTGGACCTAACTGTAACGGTTGAACTCCGGTAAACTCCGCACCTACTACTCTAGCTCCTTTTAGATTAACACCCTTATGCTCGACCGCGGGGGCGCCCACCGCCTCATAACCTCCCAGACGGCTCTCCCAATCCCCGAGCCCCGTAGTAAGCCGTTTAGCGTTACTCCAATCCCCTAGGAACGACCACCCTGGGGGTTTCTCCGCTCCGGTTTCAGGTTCGGCGTCGAACGGCATATCTGCGTAGACGTCCCTTTCGATAGTGGAGCCTACAGACTTAGATATCTGGTTCCGGTAGACGTGGTTGATAGCTTGGTTAAATTCTTTCGAACCGAAGTCCCCCGCGTTGATCACCCCAAACGAGTGCTCGAAATCGGCTTTATTCTGTAGCGGTACCGTAAGATCTATGCCTGACGCGCCGGTGAGTAAGGCCATTTTCTCAGGGGTGCTTATATCTACACCGATTATAGCCCCCGTGCGCGGGTCTAGTTCAAGGGTCTGAGCGTAGGCGAACTGCTTCTGCGTCTCATCGAACGCCTGGCCATTGATCGCGTTATTCCGCATCATCTCAGTTAGCTTTTCGTTTTTGATCTGCCCGTTCAACCCTGTAATATATTCCGTCATGCGTAGCTGACGACCGGACACCTCCTTAGACTGATTGAACGTGTCGTACCACTGTTTATTCTGCACCTTAAACTGCTCGTAGCTCATACCGAAAGTCTGTTGGGCGAACTCATCGGCTTTAGCATCCCTACCTTTCTTGTACTCGCGATCCTCTAGCCATAGCTTAGCTACGAGTTTTCGTTCTTCACGGTTAAGCTCGCTATTTAATATAGTATTGCCTGCCAGATCATCGGCACGGTCCTCTCGATCATCAGCGCGATCACTATTAGCCGCCCGAGCTTCTCCTTGAGTTATCCAGTCACCTGTGAAGCTCAATAGAAACTCTCTATCGTCCTTCCACTCCAGTCGATCATCAGCATTCACCGCCAGTTCCATCTTAGCATCTAAGATGCTCATCCCATGGCGAACCTGCGCATCCTGTAGTTTATGTGTCTTCTCGAACTGCGCAACGCTAGCCTCGTGACGTAATTCCGCTAGACTTTGCGTTCTCTCGTATTGATCCCATCTATGTGTAGCATCCGCCTCACTTAGATCTTGGGCTCGACCACTTAGATCTATGCGCTTGTTATTGATCGTCCAAGTGTCATCTATTACGCGAGTCGCGTTATCTAATTTTCTATTTTCCCGATCGTTATCGGCTTCCCACTTGACCTCTTGGTTGAACGTCTGTTCCTGCTTCCGCAGTTGTAGGCCTTGCCGCCCTTGCGACTCCACCTCTAAAGAGTGGCGCTTAGACTCCGCCTCTAATCGCTTCTGTCTTTCTTCCTCTTGTTCCCGCGCCATAACCTTATC
>Ga0209495_1000171_pt1 | contig 50143 bp, 57 predicted proteins | sample EN1Hudsemesocosm_FD_184629 | JGI IMG/M metagenome (GOLD analysis project Ga0209495, IMG submission 184629) | Methane-oxidizing microbial communities from mesocosms in the Hudson Canyon - EN1E Hudson Canyon (SPAdes) (version 2) | ecosystem: Environmental > Aquatic > Marine > Cold seeps | place...
ACGGGCGCTACGGTACTGGCAGTATCGACGAAGATGGCAATTGGAGCTACCGCATTGACCCTCAGATCGACGAAGTAGAGGCGCTCGTTTCAGGACAAAGCATTTACGACCAGTTCACCGTTAGCTCTGCAGACGGAACGGCACAGAGCATCATTGTTGCGATCAAAGGCGGGGCGGAGCCAGTAGACATCACTGCCGAAGCGATGACAGACCAAGCCCTAGCGCAACTCGACTTTGACAATAATGTGTTGTCATCGCCTGACCTGTATATCTGGCAAGCATCCTCATCAATCGCGGAGAGCAGCGTTGAAGTCATTACAGGGTTCACTGCGGGAACTGAGGGCGATAAACTAGTCCTTAGTGATTTAATGATTCAACAAGGTGACGATGTCGATCTAGAGCAGTATCTACAATTTGACGTTGGCCCTGAAGGCACCACGCTCCACATCACTCAAGAAAGCGCTAACGAGCCTCACGACATCCTACTGAGTGGTTTTGATGCTAGCTTACATGGCAGCTCAAACAGCGAAATAATCACTAATTTAATCAATGCCGGCAATCTAGAAATCAGCTCTATCGGGTAAAACCGATACCCGTACAATCGCGCTATAAGGTCTCATCATCAGACAGAATACTAGGCTGCGCCGGCCGCAAACACTCCCTCACCTGCTCCCTCACCAACAGTTTACGTTGGACTACTTGGGGCAATTCAGTGAATAGAATGATTTTCTTCTCCACTAATAAATGAATCAAATCCTCCGTCACTCTAGCAAATTCAGCATCGGTATCACTGAGCGCAAGTTTAGCACCGACTGAATCTTTCGAGCGCGAAAGATAATCAATCATGGCGGGGTCATCCGCACCAAGGTACTCAGACATGCCGCTCGTAGGCTCCGCATGCACACTCTGAATTTCACCCTTTTGATCGCGACAAACATACGGCATGCGACACCTCCCGTTAGGCCTAAGCCTTAATCAAGCGTAATGGTAAGCGATGACAGTAAATGACCTGTCAAACCTGCTATTTTGAAAGAAGATAGTCGATATTGGACTTGCGTATCCAGCCATTGTTCTCGCGCCTGCAATAACTCATTCTCTGCATCCAATAAATCAATGAGCGAGCGCTGACCAATGTTGAATTGTTTCTGGTAAGCCTGTCGAGTAAGCAACGCAGACTCAATATAGCGTTCCAAAAACACCATTCTTTTCTCTAATGATTGATAATTAAGCCATGTCTGCTCAGCTTCAGCCTCAATGCCAAGTAGTGCTTTATCCAGTTCGAGTTCAGCTTTTTGTCGGTTGAGACCTGACTGTTCTTGTACCGCTGTTCTGGCGCCACCTTGATAAAGGTCATAGCGCAATCGAAACATCGCATAGGCATCACTATTACGACCGCTAACACCATCGATATTATCATTCCAACTCGCTCCGCTCTCAAAATGCAATGAAGGCAGATAAGCACTGTTGGTCGCTTTTTGTCGTTTCTCTGCAGCCTCTTGATGAAGACGCTTCGCCTCGAGCAAGGGGTTGCTTTTTAGCAATCGAGACCTGACGACTGACCAACTAGACGGCAAGTCCGCGCTCGCCTTAGATTCAAGCTTCGCACTCGATTTCTTTCCTACCCATTTTTTATAAGCGACCTCTGCCTGAGCCTTAGTAGCGCGAGCAAACTCAAGGTTCGCCATCGACAGCGCCAAGCGAGCATCAACCTGCGCCACCTTAGCGCGGTCATCTTTGCCCGATTTAACGCGCGCTTTTATGCTCTCCGAAATTTTGTCATGCGCATCAACGCTTTCCCGGTGGTAATCAAACACACGCCGCGCTTTAACCAACGTTAAATGTGCATCAATCGTATTGACGGCCAAAGATGTTGCCGCATGAATCAATTCGAACCGCGCGGCCTCAATTTCTGCCTGCTGACCTTGTTGCTGCCAATGCGTATCGAAACCATCAAACAACATTTGCTTGATGGTTAAAGCAGACTCCCGACGTTCCATTTCTTCGGAACCGCCAATACGCGCGCGCGTTGAAGTATTATTGCTATCCTCGCGGCCAACGCCCAACGACAGCATAACTTTGGGCAAAAAAGCTGCCTCAACCTGAGATAACACGCTACCTTGAATATCTTGTTCGAGATGCTCGATCATCATGTCCGGATGACTATTTAAAGCCAATTTGACGGATTCCGGCAATGTCGTCGCGCTAACGGGAGTAATCGAAAATAGGAGCGAGTAATACAAAATGAAGCACGTCGAAAGCGGTGCTCGTAAAGACATCTATAGACCCCTGCGGCCACTGGTTATGGCTCTGTTCGTTGGAAATCATTAACCCGAACATTCTATGCGTAGGGAGGCGCATCTAACAAGAGCGAATATGGATTAACGCTCGGTAAACACAACATGCCGCGCTTTTAGAACGGGCTTTAACAAATAATCCAAAATCGTTTTTTTCCCCGTCACGACATCTACTTGCGCAACCATACCAGGAATAATTGGCAAAGGGTGTTCAGCCGACCCTAAGTTGTTCCGCTTAGTTCGTACTCGCAACTGATAATATGCCTCGCCTTTGTCGCCAACAATCGTATCCGCACTAATATGAACAACCTCAGCCTCCAGCCCACCATAAATAGAGTAATCATAAGCTGTCACCTTTACGCGGGACTGCTGCCCTGGATACAGTCGCGCAATATCTGACGGCCGCACTTTGGCTTCGACTAATAAACTATCCTCAATCGGAACAATACTCAAAATATCCATACCTGGTTGCACGACACCGCCGACTGTATTTACCCAAAGCTGTTTAACCGTACCCCGCACAGGCGAACGAATAGAGGTTCGCTCAACACGATCCTCCATAGCACCACTTGACTGCGATAGCCTCGGCAACTCAGCCAGTACACTATTAAGTTCAGCCTGAGCCTCACTTTTATAGCGCAATACACGGCTCTCAGACATACTTTCCAGCTCACCAATCGAGGCTTCTATTTCTGGCACCTGAAAACGATACCGACTTAAATCCGACTGCGCATTCAAACGAGCCTTTTCAGCGCGCAAGACTTCCATCTCAGACACGACACCCTGATCCAACAAGGGCTTAAGAATATCCAACTCTTTTTGAGCCAGCCCAAGCTGGGCCTCTGTCTGCCCTGTTTGCGCTATCGCTTGCTGTAGGCTCTGACGCTTCTGTTTGATCTGCTGCTGAATAGTTTTTCTTTCACTGTTGAGCTGAGCTAGCCGCCGTTTAAACAGCTTTTGTTCTTCCTCAAACAGCCGCTCATACTCGCTAGAGTTATTCCCTTGCGGCCCTGCCAGCAACGCTGTTTTACCCTCTACCTCCGCACTTAATCTCGCAGCTCGGGCTTTTAAAGCCATTACCTTTAAATGATTACCTTGCAGGTTTGAGTCAAATTGAGTGTCATCCATTTGCAACAACACTTGCCCTGCTTCGACAAACGTACCTTCAGCGACGAGAATTTCTGAAACAATACCGCCCTCTAGATTTTGCACCACTTGCAGCTTCTGCGATGGAATGACGCGCCCCTCTCCGCGAACCAACTCATCAACCTCCGTCATAGAAGCCCATAAGACAAAAGCACAACAAAACAAGGCGATCATCCACAACAATACGCGAGAGCGAATACCCGGCGAATCAAGCACCATCCATAGGGTAGGGAGTGATGGCTTCATGACTCCCCTCCCGTCTTGATCAGGCCTTTTTTCAGCGCATCAAGCACCTGATCTTTGGGGCCGTCAGCGACAATACGACCCGCATCTAAAATCACAATTCGGTCGACCAACGCTAACAATGACGCGCGGTGCGTATTTAGAATCATCGTTTTGCCTTTCGTTATCTGCTTCACTTCGTCGATAACACGATTCTCAGTCTGGTTATCCATGGCACTAGTCAGCTCATCAAACAGATAGATTGATGGCTCTCCTAACAAAGCTCGAGCAATCGCCAGCCCCTGCCGCTGACCGCCCGACAACCCTTTGCCTTGTTCTTTAATTGGCAAGTCCAAACCCATCGGATGCTGCCCCACTAAGTCCGCCAGGCCCACCTTCTTGCACAAAGCCAACAAGTCTTCATCTGTCACACAAATATTTTTCAGCGCAATATTGTCGCGCAAGGTGCCAGCAACTAGCTGAATATCTTGCGGCACATAAGCACATTCCTGCCTAAGCGAGGCTGGGTTAATTTGAGATATCCCACGACCATCTACCGTCACGTGCCCGACTGTTGGTTCAACCAAACCCACTAACATCCGCAATAAAGACGTTTTGCCAGAGCCTATTTTGCCAATTAACGCGACGTGTTCACCTTCCGCAATACTGAGATCAACACCCTTAAGAACATCTGACTTGTGCTCGAAGCTTAAGCCAACAGAGTCAAACTGAATCGCACCACGCAAACCTTGATGCCGAAGGTAACGCGTATGCTCGCCTTGCTCTGTCTGACACTCGCAAAGCGCATTTAACGCTACCAGCGCCTCCCTAGCTTGAAAAAACTGCGCACTCAAATGAGCCATCTGAATCATCGGAGCCAAGGCCCTATTCCCTAACAACACACAAGCAATTAATGCCCCCAAGCTAATCTCAGAGGCTGCAATTTGATATACCCCAACGACTACCACGCCCAACATCGACAGCTGCATCAGAAATGAAGACACCATACCGATAGAGTCGGCCAAACGGCGCGAACTAAGCCCTAAGCGAGCCAATAACACACTCGCTTGCTCCCAGTGCCCCTGCGCTCTTCCTTCCGCATTAAATACTTTAAGCGTCTCCGCCACAGACAACGACTCTATCAAGCTCGCATTCTTGATCGCTGCTGCCGCTTGAGTTTTTCGCACAATTTGTTTGAGTGGAAAATGCACCAGCACGCCATAGATAACGATCAATACGGCAGCAGCAATCGGCACCATCGCGATCGCGCTATTCAAGTAATAAATAATGAATAAAAACATTAAGGCAAAAGGCAGATCGACCAAACTTGCAAATGAAGCAGCAGTGAAAAACTGCTTAATCGCATCAAATTCTTTAAACTGTGAGGCAAAACTTCCGACCGAGTCTGGCAATTGCTGCGGCCTAAGATTCATGACATGACTGAATAGCTTAGTCGACAACACCACGTCAACCTGTCGGCCCGCTGATTCCACAAAGTAATGACGTAATAGTTTTATAACAAGATCAAAAACCAGTACGACCGCCACGCCAACCGCCAAGGCCCAGAGTGTTTCAAATGCTTGGTTAGGCACCACTCGGTCATAAACATTCATGACAAATAGCGGGCTAACGATCACGAAAAGATTCAGCAGCACCGTCGCCAACAACACGTCACGATATAATGGCCGTAAGCGCACAAACTCTTTCATTAGCCAGTAAGAAAAGTGCTTACCCTGCTTTTCACGCTTTACCACCACAACAGGACGATTAAGGCAAAGGGCTTGCTCTTGCGCGCTAGACTTCAATTCAGCTAGCGTCATTTCATGCGTTTTGCTAATGCCGTCATTATCATAAATATCAACAAAAAGTCGTTCGCTGTCACTTTGAATCCCAATCGATACTCGAGCAACACAAGGCCCAAACTGGTCACCCACCAAGCATACGAGAAGTTCGAGCGATACCGGCTCAAGCAAGGCATCATCCAGACTAATCAATGCACTATCTAAACCCTGACGGTCGCCAGCGCGCTTTAGCCAAGAAATAGATACTTGCTCCCCCTCAGGCATACCTGAAAGCAAGGCGTCATTGTCGCAATCTTGGTTCGTAGCAGTTAATGCATTCTGATAGGCACTTAAGAACGAAGTCGATGATATTTCAGCGCGTTGATCAGTTTGACTCAAGAATCATTTCCCTGTCTGGCATTGGAAGGTAAATTTGCTCGTAAACTCATTATTAATCACAGAGTTAAGAAGTCATTTTCTAACTATAGCAGCTAATCAAACGGTCAGAGTTATGAATTGCGCGGCAGCATGTTATGCTGAATATTCGTTTAAATAAGAGAGTCCATCATGCCAATTTCCACCTTATTCAGCACGGAAAAACGCACCTCAAGCTGCACTCAACCGCACCGTGCAGTCATCATGTTATTACGCACTTTGGCGCTGAGCACCTTCGCAGCACTCTGCTACGCAAGTGAGCCGACGACGACAGTGTATAAAAAGACTATGCCTGACGGCTCAGTTGCTTATTCAGACCAGCCTAGCCAAAGTGCAAAAAGCATGGAAGTTGCCCCCATACCAACAATACCGGCAATTGAAACAAACCGTTCTTTCGAGCGCCAAACGTCCGAAAAAACAGGCGACCAAACCTATGAAACCCTAGCCGTTAGCTCGCCAGAAAATAAAAGCGCCTTTTACTCAGGCGATGGCTCAATGAACATATCAGTCTCGCTATCTCCAAAGCTAAAACCTAGCCACCTGATGCAATTTATTCTCGATGGCGCAGTCGTCGCGACACAAAAAAGCACGGCTCTTAGTCTGTCGCGAGTAGACCGTGGCACACATAGCCTGCAAATAAACATTATTAACTCCGCAGGGAAGATTGTGCAGAGCACACAAAGTAGTTTTACGATTCATCGCCCGATTGCTCGCGCCATCAGCGCACCATAACAAAACAACAGCACTACTTTGGTGCAAAAAACTAGACCTGAATCCCTCCCTCCTTTTATAATCAGCACTCCCGCCCGGCAGGAGTGCGCCCTGTTATAGAGCCTCCTCCCTATACAGCCATCAATTGGGCAAAGATCATCATCAATTTCAGCATCAATGACAGAGTGGTTTGGTTCTTGCTTTACCCTCTAATTCAAAACAGATAACGCGTCATTCACCTGAATTAATGAATGTGATAACACACCGGAGATGCATTCCGAATGCTGCAAGACCCCGCTCATAAGTATGTATTGGAGAACCTGTCGTCAGCGATATTTATTCTTGATGCTCAGCTTAACCTTGTTTACTTTAATCCTGCCGCTGAAATGCTCCTCAAAGTGAGCCATCGACGCTTGGAGTCTTCGCGCTTTGATCAACTGTTTGGACGAATGGATCCCACCTTGCTCAAAGAGCTCGGTGCGATTATGGAAACGGGTCATACCTACACTCAGCGCGAAAGCGAATTTATCTTAGTGAATGCCAGCACTATTTTAGTCGACTGCACGGTATCGAGTGCGTCCCTGGATGGTAAGCAAGTATTGATTGTAGAAATGCAACAGAAAGACCGCCTAGTTCGCATTAGTCGAGAAGAGCAGCTCCATGAGAATCAAGAGACAGCAAAAACACTAATTCGTGGCCTAGCTCATGAGATCAAAAACCCGCTAGGCGGAATTAGGGGGGCAGCTCAACTGCTGGATGCCGAGCTTAACGAAGAAAGCCTGCACGAATACACAAACGTGATCATCGCAGAAGCAGACCGCTTGCGCAGTCTGGTTGACCGCATGCTGGGCACCAATCGCGCATTATCTTTGTGCGCGATCAATATTCACGAGATTCTCGAGCGCATCTGCTCGCTAGTTAATGCAGAGTCAGGCAAAAAAGTTCGCATCATAAAAGACTACGACCCCAGTATTCCGGAGTTTAAAGGGGACAAAAGCCAGCTGATTCAAGGCTTTTTAAATATCGCTAAAAATGCGCTGCAAGCACTTGATAAACAAGTAGCCGCAGGCGAACCCGCATCTATTACTTTTAAAACAAGGATCTTACGGCAGTTTACCATCGGGCATACGCGTCACCCATTAGCGATGCGTATCGACATACTCGATAATGGCCCGGGGATCCCCAAAGACTTATTGCAAAGTATTTTTTACCCCATGATTAGTGGCCGCGCCGAAGGTACAGGTTTAGGTCTCTCTATCACTCAAAGTATTTTCACCAGACATAACGGTCTAGTTGAATGTGAAAGCCTACCGGGCAGCACCAATTTTATCGTTTATTTACCACTGGAGCTTTCCTCATGACAAACTCACCACTGGTATGGATCATCGACGATGACCGATCAATTCGCTGGGTGCTTGAAAAAGCACTTGAGAAAGAGCAACTCAACATTCGCTCTTTTGATGGCGCCGTCGGCGTAATAGAAACGCTCGATAACGAAGTGCCCGATGCGATTATCAGTGATATTCGTATGCCCGGTGTGGACGGACTTGAGTTGTTAGGCAAAATTCACGCGAAAGAACCTGACGTGCCAGTAATCATTATGACCGCTCACTCGGACCTCGACAGTGCCGTGACCTCCTATCAAAGCGGCGCATTTGAATACTTGCCCAAACCGTTTGATATGAACGAGGCCGTTAGCTTAGCGAAACGCGCCATTGCACATTCACGAGAACTTCGCGCACGAAATGGATCGACTACGCCGGAAGTCTCTGCTGAAACAACTGAGATCATTGGTGAAGCGCCAGCGATGCAGGAAGTTTTTAGAGCGATAGGCAGGCTTTCTCAATCAAACATTACGGTACTTATTAATGGCGAGTCCGGCACCGGTAAAGAGCTCGTCGCCAAAGCCTTGCACCAGCATAGTCCCCGCGCTAGCAAGCCATTTGTCGCACTCAATATGGCCGCGATTCCAAAAGACTTAATCGAATCGGAGCTATTTGGTCATGAAAAAGGTTCGTTCACAGGAGCCGGCGGACAACGCACCGGCCGCTTTGAGCAAACCAACGGTGGGACGCTTTTCCTAGATGAAATCGGTGACATGCCCGCAGATACACAAACGCGCTTATTACGCGTTTTGGCTGACGGAGAGTTCTATCGAGTGGGCGGCACGGCGCCGGTTAAGGTCGATGTTCGAATCATTGCAGCAACGCATCAAAACCTCGAAAAGCTGGTACAGGCTGGTACTTTCCGAGAAGATTTATTTCACCGATTAAACGTGATTCGTATTCACTTACCCAAACTAAGTGATCGCCGCGAAGACATTCCTAAACTGATGCATCACTTTCTTAAAAGCGCGGCAGACGAGTTGGCGGCGGAGCCTAAGCAACTGCGCCAAGATACCGAAAACTATCTTAGCGCCCTACCTTGGCCAGGAAATGTAAGGCAACTCGAGAACACTTGTCGCTGGTTAACCGTGATGGCGAGCGGCCGAGATATACACGTATCCGACCTGCCACCTGAGCTACTCGATCAAGACAACATCGCCCCCACTGCAAGCTCCTGGCAAGAAGCATTGCGCCGGTGGGCGGAGCAGGAGTTGCAGCAGGGGAAAGATGCGATTCTAGATACGGCTGTGCCCGAATTTGAGCGCATCATGATCGAAACCGCATTAAGCCGCACCGGCGGAAGACGCCGCGATGCATCGCTATTACTAGGCTGGGGACGAAATACACTCACTCGAAAAATCAAAGAACTTGGTATGAGCAGCGAAGAGGAAGAAGAGAGCTAATTTATTGGTTTTCACTGACAGAGCAGTGCGAGCCATTTAGTTTGTGAAAATTTTTTGTTGGCCAATATTATTGCATCACTAGCGCTCGAAGTCGGAGTGCCTCCTCGCTGCGGTACTTCGACAAAAGCGCCTAGATTAAAGCAAATAAAACTATTGAGCAGCAAGCCGTCAACGTGTTGGAATAGAGGCTTCGCGGGGCAATTCAACAGTCCCGCTCACTCAGAATCAGGAACGCGCTTTGCTCACGCCCGCCTTAAAAATGTTAGCCGATATCGCAACAGAAACCCACGCCCGCATTCAAAAGGACTTCCCGACTATTAACCCCGTGGTAGGCGTCAGTCGAGGCATGCGCGCTAGCGGTATTCCCGCCGATGCAATGACGATTGATTGCTTACAAACACATAAACGAATCATTCTTATTCTGCATGATGATCAACCCGAACTTGTACGCTATCAATTCGCGTTTCGGGATAAAGACCCAGCCGAAGAGTTTAATGAAATAGCACTGACAACAATAACAACACAATTGCTATATGAATGGATTTCGGCGTACTTTTCGGCAAACCATTCATAGCAAACATTGCTACTGCTGCACTTCCCGCCAGTATATAACCCTGTCATGGCCGCGATACTGCCCAAATGTCGCACTGCTCTGAGGTGCATCCTCAACAGAGCCATCGACACTACCATCCCAGTTAAAACGCAACCAAGGCAGCGTCGTCAGATCAACTACAAACTCAATCGAGCCTGAATGGTCGTCTCCAGACGCCGCTAATCCTGGCTCGGCAAACGTCAAATTAGCAAGCCCTCCGACAACTGGCCCATCAAAGCCTAACGCACTGGTCCCGTCGCCGACCCCAATAGAGCTGTAAGGAGAGCTCACCGACGAACCGCCAGAGTCCGTGACGGAAATACCCGCCGTAATGTCGGTACAGCTGTCATCAGTGTTTAGCACAAAATTACCCATAGCATCCAGGTACTCGGCCTGCCCAAGCATCAATAAATCATCAGACTCTGGTCCAAATACATTCTCTGTACGCCATCGGCCATAACGATGAGAGACACCAAGCGGCGTCCATGTCGGCAAGGAAGCTGCCGCAATCGTATCGCCATCGGTGATGGCGCTACTGGTAATAGCAAAACTACTGACAAACGGAGCGACTACCGCATTCGTATTTTTGGTGTATTCGTAGGTATCTGCCCCATCAAACTGATAGTCCAATACGCCAGCGGCTGAGACGGATAAGGCTCCTGTGTTGACGTTGCTAGTCAAGGCTAATGGCGTCACGCCATCAACACCAAGCGTCGCATCGTCGGCGCTTGGGAACACTCGAGCAACATCCAAGGCCGCCAATTTTAAAAAGTTACTATCGGTGTAATTCTCGGTGATTCCGCCATTACCATTACGCGCGGTAATGGTGGCACTAGGGGCCGACGCAACATCATAACCTGTCGGTTGTCCGATATAGCTGAAGATGCCGCACGCGGGCGCTAATGCGCCGTCGCTCGCGACCACATCAAAATAACTCGGCGTAAAACGCCCAATATTACCCGAAACACTGCCCGATACAGACTCGCCAAAATAAGATGAACTAGCAGTAGTGAGTGTAAAAACACCCACCTCGCTCACTTGCTGATCTGCAATGACGCGCTCACCCGGCGTCGTCTCTGTGCCGTCAAAAATCGCCTGACTAACACTCAAACTGCCCACAGTGCCACTAGAAGGCGCGATAAGTTGATGACTCAGGCCAACGGTTCCACGATAGCTCGGTGCCAAACTATTGCCGGCATCGGCGCAGAGTGCTTGCGCCGTAATCGAAAAATCACTCCCCGCCGCACCCAACACTGAACACGCACCAAGCAAGGCTTCTGTCCCGCCTGCACAAGCACCCGAAGCACTCGTTGCAGCAACCGCCGTACTTGCCGGCGACACGATAAAGGGCGACACACTAGCCTGTAAAGAAGAGAGCTCAGCAAATGAGCCATCGTAAGGCGCGTCATCATGAAGCACATTTATACCAAGCACTTCACCCACATCTAGGTAGCCAATCGCTAAGCTGCCGACGCCTGAGTTAAAGGTGGCAGATGCATTGTTGGCCGCAGGCTGGTTTTCACTAATTGTACTGCCGTTAATGGTCATACTTCTCGGTAAACCGGTATCTTTCACCCCTGGTGATTCTGCAATATCAATATTAATGTCAGACCAAATTTTTAAGCCTTTAGAACCAGTGAAGCCGGTCAGCACGTTGCAACTGCCGCCACCTGAAACATCTTGCCCAATGGCCGTCAGTGTCACGCTGGTAGAACCGCCACAAGAAAAGTCCGCCGGCGCTGATGCGACAAAACCACTGGTTCTGAAATCGGTGCCGGAAGACGCCGCTGAGCTAACACTTGCCACGGTATCACTCGCCGTGACACTTACGTCACTGTTCTCATTTTGATGGAACAGATACACGGTGCGATCACCGCTTTCGCTGCCATCAAAGGTATAGGATGTGATCTCACTACCGCCGGTGCTCGCTAAATAGAACTGGCTTAGGCTGTTCTCATCAGAACTAAGGTCAACGCTACCGGTATAGTCCGTCTTCACGGTCCCGTCAGCACACAAGGCTTCGATCTGAACCGTTGCTCGTGTTTGCGGGCACGCTAAGCCCCGTGCCTGCTGGGTGACACCGAAGCGATCCAAATCACAAGAAGCGATACAAGGGTGACTTTCCGCACTCGCAATCCCTATCTCAGCCTCGCTCAGCACCTCTGTGTACAAGCGAATTTCATCAAAACGTCCATACGCCGATGCGCCGGGTGCGATATTGTAGGAAGACGAGTTATCCCCGATATAGATTTCTCCCAAATCGCCCAATACCCCATTGGTACTAAACGTCTGGCTGCCAACAGATGCTCCATCGACAAAAATTTCAACCACATCATTAGGAAAGTCCCACGTAACAGCGACATGAGTCCAAGTGGCTGCCAGTATATTCTGCACACTGGAGTCGAATGTAAAATCGCCATCATTGCTGTCTTCTAAAGAAAACCTCAAGCTACCGTTGTTGCGCTTAGAAACGAAAAAATATTTGTCATTGGCATTATTAAAAACTCTTGTACTCGCATCTATTAGCGTTCTGTCACCACTTCCTACCCAGTCGCTTTCAGAGCGAAACCAGAACATGATAGAGCCTTCGTTGCCCAGCGCCGTGTTAATGTCTTGCTGGGTATTGATCGCATCGATCTGAGCAACCGTGCCATTATCTGGAATATCTGCACCGCGACAAACATAACCATCGGCGTTGTAGGCAACTAAGCTACTGCCCAAACTAACAGCGGCATTACCATTGCCGGTGTAATCCTCTATGACCACACCGGGGCCAGACCATGCTGCTTGTTCAAAAGCATAATGAGCGAAAGGAAGTGTCCCACCGCAAGGCCTAGTTTCATTAAAAAGCGTTGTTACATCTGCACTAGATATGACCGATGAGAATATTTTCAATTCATCAAGCGTGCCCTGAAAGTACTCTTCTGACCCGCCGGTATCTTCAATACGTCCGATACTGCTAAACAGGTTACCAATGGTTCCGCCCGGGAGCGTGCCACTATTGTTGAGTACATCATCAATATATATTTCATAGGTCCCTGCCACCGCATCGCGCGTCAACACGATATGATGAAAAACATCATCGTTGATTGCGATGGTCGACTTCGTCGAAAAATCGTTGGCTACCGATAGTCCAATGCGTCCTGAGCCGTCGAGCCAACCCCAAAAAATATCATCACTACCACCCGCCTCTTCGACGCCCGCAATACCCGGTGCACGCCACCCGGTATCATCCCCTGTTTGCGAGGTTTTTATCCAAAAACTTAAAGAGGCCGTTCCACGCAGTGCATCTAGAGTGCCTGCACCCATTTCAATAAAGTCGTCCGCGCCATCAAATTCGCCCGCACGACAGAGGTGCCCGGCACTAATCGTGTCTGCGCCACCACTCGCAACGCCGTCATTGCCGTTACCGGTGCTGTCTTGCACTTCGTCAATTGCGCCACTCCAAACGTTTTCATCCATACGAAGCTCAATATCAGGACTCAGCGCGGGGACAATCGTGGGGCAAGTATGCAAGTTAGTGTTAGGAATATTCTCCCAAGCACCGCCGTCTCTGCGCCACTCGATCTGAGCCACCGCCTGACCGGTGTTCTCGTAGTGCTCAGCTTGAACGGTATAAGCCTGACCACTAGTCAGCGCTTGCGCAGCGGAAATACTCGAATAGCTGGGCCCATGCAGGGTCCAAAAGTCAACAATTTGAGTCCCATCTAAATCAAGGCGCATGCCGTCGTCAGAATAAAGTCGGAACTCATAGCTACCCGTTACAGTAGGGACGACTGATCCCGTCCAACGAATACTAAAGCGCTCATTATTACCTGAAACAGAAGGAAAAATCGTGGGAGTTCCGCTACCCCAATTAAAATTGACTTGGCTGTCTAAGCGCAGAAATTCATCGCCAGAAAACAAGCCTGTCGTATAGTTAACTTTCGCGCCGCCAGCACCACTGCGTTGATCAAAGTAACGCCCCAACAGCCCCGAGTAATCAATAGTTTGATCGACGCCATCTATGCTAAGTGTGGTTGAGGTGCCCGCGACTAAACCTGTCACAGATAGCACAATCACCGTGTCGCTTTGCGCTGCGGCGGCAGTCACTGTACCCACATTAAGTGTATATAAACTGGTGTCCAACGCCTCCGCGCCGACCGCGGAATCATATTCAACAATCAGAACGTTATCGGAGCCACACGCACCGCCTACACTCGTCACAGACGGAAGCGTATTTTCGGTGTAATCAATCACCAGCAAAGGCGCATTGGCGCTTTCACCGTCATGGGATTCCGCTGTTCTTTGACAGGTAGAGCTATTGCAGCCTGTACCGGGGGCAATCAACAACGCCATGTTGTTATTCGCGACCCAGCCGGGGCGGTCAACTAACTCTTGAATAATATCGGATAGATTAGGCGTCTGGTGCTTTTGACTAACGGTATTCCAAGCGCCTGGTGACCAAGTCTCTGTCTCTGTGGTCGGCGTTCTCGTACTCAAATTCCCATCGTTGTTTCCAATGTTTCCAGCGGAATCTTCATCCTCTGCATAAATAATCAGATTCGTTGTGCCAGAATCCGTTTCATCCGTTTCAAATTCGATATACGCGGAGTTGATCACCGCTCCCTGCGGGACGTCCACTGACCTGAACAACATACCGACAATCTGTAACCCTCCCGCAAAGTCGTCAAACCCAAGTTCTAAGTCAGAGCTGTCACGGTACATATCGCCATCTGAAATCAACTCTTCTGCATCTCGATTGTCGTTATCGACTCGGATTTGCACCGTGACGGCATTGGCATAACTCGCTAAGCTTGCGAGCAGCAGAAGCAATATAGAAGAGGCCACAGATCTGGCAGACAGCCCATTAAAACTAAGGTTCATCATGAGCTCTCACCTCAACCGATCGTGTTGCCTCGCCAAAGCCACCACCACAACTCGCGGTGCTCGAAATCGTAAAATAATTGACCCCGCTAACCGTCACTTGGTTACAGCCCAAATCTGCCACACAGTCTTGCAAGCCATCTCCCGCCGACGAAAAGTCGATGTCTGCAATCGAGTTGTTGCATGCCACCCCGCCAACAAATATCCGGTTAAGCGCCACTTGCGCCCCGCTTTCAGCTGCATAAAACGCTTTTTGCGACTGAAAACTTTGCGCAAATGCTTGGCTAGAACTCTGATTCAATTCCGCCATCGCGACCACAATGAGTGCCAACACGGTAATAATGAAAATGGTCGCAGGCAAACCGATCCCGCGCTGAGCATTCTTATTAGGAATCTGATTAGGGCACATTTCTGACTTGTACCTCCTGAGCAATCGACTGCGTTAGGCCTGCCGACTCACTCACATCAAATTGTATGGTAATCACACCTCCACGGCTGAGTGTGCCGGGAGTATAAGTAAACGCGCCGTTACTTACATTGTGTGCGACAACCGCCCCTGTTAACCCTGACGGATCGGGGATAGAAGCTTGAAACCCTTGACCTTGATAAACATTTAGAAAGTTACCCTCGAAACAGAACATTTCGGGATTGCGCACAACAAACAACCGGCGCGTTGGCGAGTCGCTCAAAAATTGATGTGCTGAATTCAAGGTTAGTAGCAACGAACCGGTCGTTGTGCCCGCCGCGAGCGAATCAATCGTGCCACTCACCATTCCTGGATCTGCAAGACCATAAAGTCCGGTTAAGGTATTGGGGTAAACCACAACACGGTCCCGCGCGCTGTTGATGCTTGCATTGTTATAGGATGAAAAAGGAACCACTTCAAAGGCGCTAGCCGCCGTGAGCGTGGGGACAGACAGGTAGTCAGTACCCGCTACTGTCGGGATGTATTCGATACACGTACCAGAACCACTACCATCATTGATACGGAAGCTATTAGGTAACGCGTCGCGAAAAGCCCGACTTAATTTTTCAGACACAATCCAAGCAATCGATGCCACTTGCTGACGCTCAGCCGTATCCGCAAATCCTTGTACCGAGCGCCCCATAAAATTCGTAATACCCACACCCAAAATACCGATAATGACAATCACAACGATAATTTCTATCAGCGTAAAACCTTTCGATGGGCGGCGCATTAATAGTTACCTTTATAAGCTGCAAAAGACACTGGATTTTGCCCGGGCGAGGTAATCACTACTAATATTTTTTTTGCTTGGCTATTGCCACTCGCTGAAACATTACTGCCGTCGCAACTCACCGTAACAGTAACCGAGTATTGCGCATATGACGCATCAATCGCTCCAATCAAACTAACAGGGGGCGCATCGACGAGACCATTGTAGTCGTCAACATCGTTATAATTAACGCGGCTTTCTGAACCGTCTGGACCTAGGCTAGCGCAACTAGGGCTGGCCACTGGCGGCACGCCTCCAAGGGGAGTGGCGTGATCGTAAGACTTAGCCAAAATTTCATCTAAATAGAACTGAGCTAGTTTTAACGATTTATTGCGCCAAAGTGGATCGGCACTTTGAGAGATCGAAACACTAAATGAATTTAAAACAGCAACCATTGCGATCGATATAATCACAATCGAAATCACCAGTTCGACCAATGTAACGCCTGCTTGTTTTGGTCGATAGAGTCGATGTACTCCGGCAGAACCGATGTACTTTTCTTGCTCAAGAGTAGGCTTCATGGGCACACCACTGAGCTTTCATAAACATAACCCTGCGGCGAAAAACAGACTCTAAAATTATTCTGCCCCGTGAAACGCACCGTATGACTAGCGGCGTCACTTAAGCTCGCGGTGTTGGTCCAGGTAAAGGTTTGGCTGTCTCCAGACGAGAAATTAACACTATCCACTTGCATGCCGTTGCCACTCGACTCAACAATAACTGGGTCTGGGTTCGTGACACCAGTCTTCTGAATCGCAAACACCCAATCGTCATCGCTATTCACAGACACGGTTAAGCTCACCGGATTGGCAATGCCGCTTGACCCAAGAGCCACTTGTTGGGCGAGTAAGGATTGAGAAATCAGCACGTCTTTGGCGACATATCCCGCGTAGACAGACTGCGAGGTAAATAGGCTAATTCCGCTGTAGCTTAGAAGGGAAATGACCACCAGCACCATCACAAGCTCGATAAGCGTGAAACCTTGCTGGGCGTTTGTGTTTTTATGAGTCATATCAACACGCGTATTCATATATCAGCACTAGACGAAAAAAAGCGCCCTGAGGCGCTTTTTCACAACACTAGATTCTAACAATCGCTTATATCAACAGCTATCACTGGCGCTACGCCAGCACCGGTTGACTCCGTATAAGAGACCTGACAGTTCGCTGCAGTGGTCGCACCGATTGCCTGAACGATTGCTGCAGTAGTCGAAGAACCAGTAATGGTAAAATCTGTGCCACTAATTTGAGCGGCAGTCAGAATGTCCTGCGTGCCTTCTGTCGTATCGTTAACATCAGGGTATCCGTTGATTAGGTTGATCGTCTGACCTTCCAATGTAACTGACCCAGTTCCTCCAGTCTGATTACTTACCAACGCATCTGCATAAGAAATAGCGGAGGCAGATTTAATCGCACCCGCCGCTGCCTGAATCGCCGCTTCACGCGCATCCGTTCCAAGATCTGCAAATCGCGGCAAAGCAAATGCTGAAAGAATACCCAGAATCACGATAACCATGACCAATTCAATTAAAGTAAAACCCGCTTGACGCTTCATCTAAAACTCTCCAAAACCTAAAATATAAAATGGTGCGCTACTGATACAACATTAACAGCACATTCGAACTTTGTAACAAGTTACTTTAACTATAGCGACTAAATGAGTGTTAGCTATGTTGATTTTGTTCGATTTTTGTATCTGGCGAAGCCTAATGGATACACTCCGTGTTACTGAACAAACTCTAGGCTCAGTGACTCAAGTTTCGCTCCGTTCATCAGCACCTTGACCTGGTACTTTAGCCACGGCTGCGAGGCAGAAATCTTAAAACTACCGCCTTCTTGCAACTGCCCTGTCGAATCAACGTCAAAGCCTTCTTCGGTATTCGGCAAATACGCTATGACCCTTTGCTTGGGGTCATAAACCCAATGACCCGTTTCTTCCAGCGCACTGCTTAGCTCCGCCTCACCAAAATAATAAGCGGGCAAGTCCACCGGCCACCCTTTAATCCATCGCATGGGGTTAGTCCCTGCAAGCTGCCGCGGGTCGCCCTCAAAACCTCTGGTCCGAATCTCTAGCTGCTTAAGAAGCAAAGCAGAACGCAGCTCTGCTAAGCGCAGTTCGAAATGCGTTCTTTCTAGGTTGTCCATCTCGCGGCTAACACGTTCAACGAGCATATTGATCAGCACAGCAATGATAATCAGTGTCACGCTGATTGTTATATAGCGGCCTTTGAAGGCTCGGGCTGATACAACCATAATATTGCCTACCCTTAACGCCCTGTTGCCGCTTGCCCCAAATCCCAAATTGGCAGAAATACACCCAACGCAAGAATAAGAACAATGCCGCCCATCGCGACAATCAATATTGGCTCGATCGCCTCCGACAAACGTTTGAGCGAGTAATCGGCCTCTTCATCATAAAAGTCTGCCACTTCATCCAAGAGGGCATCAATCTGGCCGGTTTCTTCACCTACCGCAATCATTTGTAATACCAATGGCGTAAATACATTGGTATTGCGCGCCGAGCGCAACAAGCTATCGCCGCGCTCAATCGATACCTTCATATCTAGAATTCGCTGACCAATAAAACGATTTCCTGAGGCCTCTGCCGCAATCGCCAAGGCATGCGTAATCGGCATTCCCGAGTTAAGCATCATCGCGAAATTTCTGGTAAAGCGTGACAGCGCTATTTGTTCAAATAACACTCCTACGATCGGAAAGTTGAGCTTACGGCGGTCCCATTCATGATGGCCGTTCTCTGTTTTCACCCATCGCTTAAAACCAAACACAGCAGCGATTACGACCAAACCCATTAGCCACCAATAATCCAAACAAAAATTAGAGGTTGCGACCAGAATTTGCGTCGGCAATGGTAGGTCCGCACCAAACTTCTTAAACACGCTGGCGAACTTTGGAATCACAAATAAATTCACGACAAACAGTGCAATTAAAATAGCGGTTAACACCATCGTTGGATAGCGCGTGGCTTGCTTAACCCGTTTGCGCGTGTCGCGCTCCATTTCTAGATTCTCACTGAGGCGCTTAAACGCTTCATCTAATTGACCGGTGTTTTCACCGACGTGAATCATACTAATAAATAATTCAGAAAATACTTTAGGGTGCGACTGCATTGACGACGCGAGGTTGATACCCGACTCTAAACGCGCCGATACATCGGCCAATGTTTCGGACAGCACTTCTGACTTGGTCGAGTCGGCTAGGCCTTTCATTGCGCGAATGATGGGAATACCCGCACGCATTAATGCGTTCATTTGACGACAGAAAATAATAAGCTCGTCCAAGGACACTTTCTTGGGAAAAATATTAATTTCGATTGGCTTACCGGCCGCTTTTTGCCCAGCCACTTCGAGAATCTTAATTGGCGTAATACCTTGGCGAGAAAGCTCGGACGCGGCGGCGTTCTGAGAGGCAACCTCTAGCCTGCCCGACACCGACTTTCCCGAATTGTCTCTACCTTGATACTCAAAACTCGCCATAACGTGCGCCCTTACTCTTCGTCCAGATCTAATTCAAAATGATCTTCAAGTTCTGGTTCTTTGTCTTGTAACGTCGCAGAAACACGGAATACTTCGTCTAAACTCGTTTTTCCTTGTTTCGCATAATCTAAGGCGCAATGTTCGAGCGGCCGATAATACGGATTTTCTCGTGCGGCCTTCTCAAATTCATCCGGATCAGCCCGCCGCAATGCGCCTAGCGTATTCGCGTCCATCTCCAACCACTCGTAAATACCAATACGACCTTTGTAACCTGTATTGCTGCACTGATAACAACCAGAGCCTTGCGTATACGTCTCGGCTACGGCCTCTCCCTCATCCAGCAAACTGGATAACCAAATACGTTCTTGCTCGGTCGGATGGTAATCTGTTGCACAATTTTCACAGACCCTTCGTATCAAGCGCTGTGCTAAAACACCTTGCAGCGAACTTGCGACCAAATAAGGCTCCGCGCCCATATCAATCAAGCGCATGGCACTGCTAATTGCATCATTGGTATGCAGTGTGGACATGACCAAATGGCCTGTCATTGCGGCACGAAGTCCTATTTCCGCTGTTTCTTGGTCTCGCATTTCCCCAACCAAAACCACATCTGGATCTTGACGCAAACAAGCGCGCAACACAGACGAAAAGGTCAACCCTACTTTTGGATTTACTTGGACTTGCGTAATACGTGGCAAGCGATATTCGACAGGATCTTCCGCCGTAATAATCTTCACTTCAGGTTTGTTCAAGCGCGTCAACGCGCCATAAAGCGTCGTCGTTTTACCGCTACCGGTGGGCCCTGTTACCAAAATCAAACCATGCGGCCGCGTTATCGCCACTTTAAACCGGTCCATTATTTTGGGTGGCATTCCGCTGTTTTCCAGCCCCAGCATGCCATCGGTCTGATCTAGCAAACGCATAACAACCGACTCGCCATACTGCGTCGGCATGGTCGATAAGCGCACATCCACAGAGCGGCCTTTTACACGCACGTTGAACCGGCCGTCTTGAGGGATACGCTTTTCAGAAATATTCAAACCTGACATCAACTTCAAGCGCAAAACAAGTGCTGCGTTGATACGCGTTTCTTTCATTTCTTGTTCTTGCAACACGCCATCAATACGCTGGCGAATACGAACCACACTCTCATCCGGCTCGATGTGAATATCAGACGCTCTTGCCATCACAGCATCTTCAAAAATCGATTGTAGTAATTTAACAACGGGAGCTTCAGAGTCATCGCCGGTAGCGGTCAGTTCGGCTAAGTCGAACGCGTCATCGGATAGCTCACTATCAAGTTCTTCCGCCAAATTCGAGATTTCGTCGGTACGGCGATAAACCATATCAAGCGTACTTAACAATTCACCTTCACGCACCACCGCTTGGCGAGTTGCCTGCTTGACCGATTGTGTAATCTCGTCAAGTGCCATCAAGTCCATGGGGTCTGCCATGCCGATTAGCAGCGTTCCCTGTTGTTCGTCCAAAACAATCGCGCGGAATCGCCGCGCCTGGGCTTCCGGAAGTTTCTTGATCAGGTCTTGATTAAACTGATAGTGCTTGAGCTGTACAAAAGGAATTTCAAGCTGGCGAGACAATAGGCTCAGCAAGCTATCTTCATCGACATAGCCAAGATCGATTAACGTACGACCCAGCTTTCTGCCAGACTTTTTCTGCTCAGCTAGTGCTGTCATCAACTGGTCTTCGGTAATCACGCTGTTTTGAATCAGCAAGTCACCAATACGAATTTTTTTCTTCGGTTCATTCATACCTGATCTTCTCTAATACTCGCTGGGTGCGATGTTTACCGTGTTAACTGTTCAAGACGTGCTCTGGCAAACTCTACCAAGGACGTTTTTAGCTTAGGTGACACAATCGCTTGGCGATAAGCGTAAGCCGCATCATCGTAACGTTTAAGGCGGTCATAACCGACACCTAGACCTAACCACCATTCACCTTTTTCTGAATTAAATTCAAGCAGTTCTGCGTAGGTCTCAACAGATTTTTCAAACTGACCCGCTTGTTGATAGTAGTTTGCCAATAAGGCTGCATAATCGCGGTCCTTCGAAACCTCAGGTGGATTCGTTTCCAACCACTGTATCGCGCGCGCTACATCGTATGTTTGTAATAGCCAGCGCGCCTTGAGAACTCGTAGCGCGGGCAAATCATCGAAATCAACTGGCGTTAAGACATCTCCGGCCTCTGCAAATCGTTGCGTCTGCATCAAATACGTCGCCAACACCGTTCGGCTATAGTTGTCTTGTTCTGAGTCCGCGATAAAGGCATAAAGCGTCTGAATCGCAAAGGAAGCCTCTCCCTTCTCTAAACGCTTTTGATTCTGCTTGGCAACTTGCTGGTCTTGCGCTGTGGGCGTCAAGCGCACGACAGAGGTACCTTCCTCCAACACTTTCTTACTCGGTTTATCTGCAACCATTTCAGCGGCACCAGTCGCCTCAGGCTTAGCAACACTCGCGCGCGGCTCGCCTAGACTTTTGGTCTTCTTTGCGCTGTCGACTTCGGTGTGTTTCTCTTGTTTCTTTTGCACCTTAGCTACGACGGCAGCAGGCTCGCTCTCTCGCTCGCTTTGAGTCACGCGCTTGTTCTCTTGAGGCAAGGCGCGCTCTGACGCTATATGCTTTTCGAGCCTTGCCGATTCCGCCTTGCTAACAACGTGTGCTACCGGCTCGTCAATACGTACCTGCTCGTCCGGCTCCGCAACCCTGTCTGTCGTCGACTGCTGAATCTCAGGCCCGCTGGGCTCTATGGCTGTGCCTTCTGAGCTTGGCGGCAAATAAGCTTGCGTAAGAGGTTCATGGTTTTCACCAGCCCCTCCCAACCAAAACGCCCCTAAAATTAAGGCAATAATAACGACTATTGCGGCGGGTAAGTGCCACTTCGGCTTTACCTGAGACTGCACCAAGGAATGACCTTCACCAGCCATGCCGTCGCGTTCTGGTGCCTTTCGTGCGTCTAAGTCCCGTAACATGTCATTGATGACACTCACAGCATCCACTCCATCATCGGCAAAAACGCAGGCATTGCAGTGTTTTGAACCAATAGAACTAACGCGGCACTAGGCAAAATAGACTGCCACCAGCGTTTGGCCTTTATGCTCTCGGTGTCATTAACCGCTAATTTCATATGCTGCTTGGTTACAACTTGAGAGCCTTGTCCATAAGCCACCATCAAAGCTTTGTGACACAAAATATTAACCAGTCTTGGTATACCTTTGGAGGCCTGGCAAAGCACGGTGACGGCATCGCTATCAAACAAGCGTTGGCCGGTATACCCCGCTAGCAACATTCGATGTGAAATATAACGTTCAATATCTGGTCGACCTAAGGCCTGCAAGTGGTGCTGAAAGGTAATTCTTTGTTTTAACTGACGCAGCCGTTCTTGCGACAAGAGCTGATCAAGTTCCGGCTGACCGAACAACACAATCTGAAGCAACTTGTCTGATTCAGTTTCTAGATTTGTCAGCAGTCGCAAGGCTTCGATTGTTTCGGCAGGCATAGATTGCGCTTCATCAATCACCAGCACGACTTGCTTACCTTTTTTGGCGTATTCAAGTAACTGCGTATTGATATGTCTCAACGCTAGGACTTGCCTATCTTGCGTAAAACTTTGAGGATTTTGTGATGTTGAGTCAGCAGACGATTCGCCGAGTTCATCTGCGATCAAGCAATAAAGCGTTTCCGGGGAACAGCAAGGATTAGGAACATAAGCACTGACGAAGCCGTCATCTAAGGCATTCAATAACTTTCGGCATAGCAGGGTTTTTCCCGTACCCACTTCACCGGTTAGTTTGATAAAGCCTTCTTTGTTTTTGAGTGCCACCAGCAACGTTTCTAAACCTTGCCGATGCGTCTCTGACTTCAAGAAGAAGTGCGTATTTGGCGTGAGCGTAAAAGGAGCTTCGCTCAATCCAAAAAACTGCTCATACATGCGTACAGCTACTCGTAAAAATCAGTTTCAGGAGCGCTTCCCAACTGATCTCTCAGTCGCCCAAAACGCTCTCGAGTGCCACGAATATCGTTATTCATGACATCTTGATCGGTAATAGTGGCGCGCAATAGGATGACTAACTCAGTTTTACTTGAGCGCTCATATTTCTGTTTGAACAACTCTCCAATTAGTGGAATGTCAGAGAAGAAAGGCACCGAGCCATTGTCGTCTTCATTCTTCGTTTGAATCAAACCGCCAATCACTACAATCTGTCCGTCCTCTGCCGTGATCACGCTGTCTGACTCACGAATGGTTGATAGCGCTAAGGGTAAGTCGACATCATCTCCCGAAATTGTAATGGTTTTCTGCTGGTCTTCGACTTCGCTGATGGTTGGGTGAACGTGCAGTATAATCTTGCCGTCTTCGCTAATCTGAGGCGTAACATCTAAAGCGATCCCTGAGAAAAATGCAGTCAAATCGATATCTGTCGATGTTGAATTACTGTCGCTATTTGATTCAAAATCGATGTCCGTCACAAAGTATTCATCACTACCCACTTTGATAACCGCTTTCTGGTTATTAACGGTGGAAATGCGCGGACTAGAAAGCACTTGAACATTACCTTGCGTCCCCAACAAATCGATGGTCGCATTAAAATTACCTAAACGGACCGTCGATGCAAAGACACCGTTGGTTGCCGTTGTTGCGATGGTCCGAGCGCTCTGCCCTAAGTCAATAGAACGGCGAGCGACACCATTAGCGCCGAACTCTCCTGCTTCAGAGAAGTTCCAGTCAATACCTTGCTGATAGCTATCATTCAAAGTGACTTCAAGAATCTTGGCTTCGAGGATGACTTGCCGTTGCATAATCAACTCGGCGCTACGCAAGTAACGCTCAACAGAGTATAAGGCGTCAGTATCGGCTCGCACCACGACCACACCTGCGCTTGGCGTCAGCACCACAGAACCGCTTGTTTCGCCGCCGATAATCAGATGCAGCGTGCGCTCTAAGTCTTGCCAAAAGCGGTGTTCACTTTGGGTGTTAATCTGAGTGCCCATCGTCGTTTGGCCTGACGAGCTGTTGCCGCTATCGCTCGAAGAATCGCTATCGCCAGACTCCCCACCACCATTCATAGTGATCTGACCAGAACTGACGCGTGTTTCTGAACCGCCTCGACGAGCGACATCTAAGTAATTCACGTTGAAAATGCGCGTCCGCTGACCCGACGGAAACACCTTAATTAAGCGACCCTTTTTTAGGAACTCAAAGCCATAGATCGACTGCGTCACCTCTAAGACCTCAGAGACCGTTACATCCTTCAAGTTCAAACTAATACTACCTTGAACGTCTGGATGAACCACGATGTTCTGCCGCGTATCTGCGACAAGGCCAGCAAAAAAGTCTGCGGCATTGACATTATTTACCGCAATATCAAATCTAGGTTCAATGTTGGCGGTCAGCTCGCCACTGGCTAAATCTGGCGTTAATGCCGCAAGAACATCATTAGATAGCTCCGGCGGTGCAGGCCTTTCCAATGCCGCATCTAGCTCAGATGTGATGTGGTCGATACCTGCTGTGCTATTCGCCGCGGGCGACTGAAGCAAGGCATTCTGGTTGGCACAGGCGGTTATCAAAACCACCGCACTGCCCAAAAATAAACCTTTGCCTAGACTCTTGATTTGCATTGACATGGAACTCTATACCTTTGATTTGTCTCTGCACCCATACTACGCTGGGCGCTAGAGGCTATATCGAATCTAACGTTACTGTCCGCTAACGCTCTTAAAACTTTTGACGGGTTTGACCCTCAGGGTCTTTCTTTTGCCTTTCACGAGCAAGACAACACGTTGTTGTCCTATCTCCAATACTTTTGCGCCCGATACCATATCGCCTTCTTGCACGGTTTTACCGTTAATGACCGCTAAGGTGCGCGAGGCCGAATTGATCAGGTAATTCACTTCATAGCGCGTTGTTTGCTGAACCTTTTGAGTTACCGTTACTCGGCCAAATGGCTTGGTCGGATCATGCAATACATCGCCATTACTCAACTGATGGGTCGAGCCAGCATGCGCTAGACCTGATCCGATGAGTGTCATTAAAAATAGTTGTCTAAACACCAATCCAGCCCTCTTCCAAGCTCAGCGTATTTAGCTGAATCGTTATAATCGCTTGCGGATAGCCGTCTACCTCATAGTCAAACATCTGCCAATAAAAGCCTTCCATCTTTTCTAAGCGCTGAAGAAACTGTAGTGACTGAAAGTAAGTTCCTTCGAACTCCATTTCGAAACCATGCGAAAAGATCGCCGCGCGATCTGCCCGCTCCTCATCCGATGTACCAGATTCAATATCACTCGACGACGCAACGGTTAAGGCCTTAACGGGAAGATTTCGAGCCTTCAGCAGCTTCAAGCCTTGATAGTCTGACAGTACTGACCTTAGAACTTGCGCCATTTTCTGTGGTGCTAGCAGGTGCGATAAGTGCTGCTCTATTTCGAGACCCAACTCATCAAGCTCATTGCTTAGTTTGCGCTCCTGCTCTCTCAAGGGAGCGTTGGGGTCGTCCTTAACTTTCTGTTCAAACGCATTCAATTGCGCCGCCAACTCAACAATCGCATCATTGTTCTGCATGAGGCTAATTCGTTTGTTTTTCTGGCCTTCCTCGAACGGAGAAAACACGAACTGTAGCCACAGAAAAAGCACCAAGGCCAAACATACGCCGAGAGCAATCCCTCGTTCGCGGAGCGTCAACGCTAGAAAGCGCTCGCTGAGTTGGCTCCATTTATCTTGCATTGTTAGCCTCCTCACTATCTCGCTCTAACACCTTGGTATCCCGAGTTTTCGATACTAAAACCGACAAGGCCTCAGGCGCCTTCGACTTCAAACGAAAGTGCAGACTGCCAGCACGAGTTTCGTCAGCACTTAAATCAAACATCTCAAACGAACGTCCAGCAAATACTGATTCAGTATTTAATAGCCCTAAGTATTCGGGTACTAATTTTGCCTCACGGGTGGTCCCCTCTAACGTCATACTGCTGCCTGCGTCAGATACCGAGATTCGCGTTAGCCATAAGGGTTTTAACGAGTAGCGAGCGAGCCCAACCAAGTACGGCGAAAATCCAGTCGACTCTCTGACTGCGACCGTTCCGAGCGTTCCGAGCATTTCTTCCCTAGCGTTTATTTTCTCGCGCAAGCGACGATTGCCTCTCACCAACGACTCATCTTGTTTAACCAATGCCGCTTTCGCAGACATAACATCGACTTGCTCAGTCAGCGCTTCACGCTCCGCATCACTTTCATCCAGTTCCTGCTGCAACGCACCAGACCAATGAGCAAGGAAATAACTCAAGATTGCGAGCATCACGATAAAGCCAAGCGCGGCGTACATCACATGCGCTAACGATAAGATGACTCGTTGCGGCCGAAACTCTTCCGTGTATAAATTAATCTGCTGCATTAGCTATCTCCCTGTCGATAGACAGCGCCCACGGCGACCAGAGAGTTGATTAGTTCATTACTCACATCTTGCGGCATATTAGGTAGCACCAGTGGTGACACTTTGGCCGTAATGCTCCCTCCTAGCATGTTTGCTAACGGAGTAGATGCATCAGGGCCAAACAATGTGAGTTCTTTAGGGGGGATTTGTCCGAGCTGGCTTTCGAAATAATCAAACGAGCGCTGAATTTCCAGCGCTAAGTACTGAACAACGCTTTCTTGTTGCGCGGGATCAATCAATGCCTCTAACGAAAAATCAAAATGGCGCGCCAAATAAAGCTCGCCATTTTTAACAAAAATCATGTTACCAGCACCACGACGGAGATAAAGCAGCGCCGAAGGACTGTCTTCGCTTGTACTCTGCTGCACGGCAATATTACGTAAACATAAGTCAGCCACGTCAATACTTTGCAGATCCAAGCCTGCATTCGACACTAACTGAACCATAGACTCGATGATCGCTCGGCGACAGACCACCACGTTAAGCTGGGGCATTCGCCCTCTTAAGGCATCACTGGGAAATTCATAGACATCAGTAACCGCGTCCGCCAGGTCGAAATCAAGCATATCCTTTACACGCCAGCGCGCTGCATCTGCAAGCTCGGCGTCTTCAACTTCAGGCCGGTCAATGGGGTACGTTTTATACTGGTCCACGGGAATCGCCGCCCGACACGCCATGCCAGATAAACCAAGCTCGGAAACTATTTTTTGCAAAACACTTTCGCGCTCCGCCGCACTACAAGCTTCGTAACGATACTCAACAGTTTGAGAGGGCTGTGATTGCTCTGCGCGCAAAATAGCTAAGGCAAGACCGTCCGGTCGAACCTCAAGGCCAATATAGCCACTATGTTGTTTAGACTTTAAAAAAGGGAACAATTTTTCCTACCGCCAGATAACGCTCAATATTAATTCTAAACTTTAGAATAGGTCAGTAAGTCTATGTATGCAAAAAGATAAATAAACTAATTGAGGTGCGGTAAAAGGCCTAAAACAAAAAAAATACAGCCCCCCTCATTTATCAAAACGGGGCTGTTTTGTTGCTTCATGAGCAAACTAAAAAGTGGTTTTAATGCCCACTGACATTCCGGACAAATCAGCACCATCTTTATCAACGAAACTGGCATATTCAAGCGACAAAGACAGCCCGCCCAAATTAGCGTCAAAGCCTAACCCTAATGAAGCGTCGGTTTCAGCACTATTGCTACTCACACCATTGACCTTTGTCTCGAAATCAGCGCGCGTAAAACCTAACAACACGTAAGGGAATAGCTCATGTTTGAGGGGGATTCCCGCCCGAACATAAGCACCGACAAGGTAGCGCAAATCAACATCTACACCATCAATAGTTTCACCCGTCACACCAACACCTGCGCGGCCTTCGAGTGCGATATAGTCATTCATATAGCCGCCAACGCGACCCACAAATTGATTGATTTTTGCATCTTTCGATGCACCGCCTGACTCGACATCCATAAACCCAATGCTTGCACCGACGTATCGGTTTCCATGTGTTTTCTCTGCCACCGCAATACCACTCGTCAACGCAAGCGAAACAGCCAACACTCCTAAACCAAACCCTTTATTCATCATGTCATCCTTTTGGTTAATCCCGAGCCAACTCGCTCAAAAGCTATCTAGATAAAAGACTTTACTACTTTATTATTCAAAGCGCATAAAAAAAGCCCCTGAAACAGAGGCTTAATGTAAAAGCAATAATGAAACCTTGCAACGCAAGGTCTAAGGTAATCCTTAGAATGGAATATCGTCGTCGAAATCATCCATCGGCGCTGCTTGAGGCGCCGGCGCGGCACTATTCTGTTGCGGCGCATACTGCTGTTTCGCATATTGAGGCTGTTGAGCTGGTTGCTGAACAGGCTGCTGAGCCGGCGCTTGTTGGGTATAATTTGGCTGCTGAGCTGGCGCTTGCTGACTCGGTGACTGCATCCCAGCAGATTGGTCGTATCCACCACCACTTCCCGCACGCGAATCAAGCATTTGTAACTCATTGCCAACAATCTCAGTTGTATAACGATCTTGACCAGACTGATCCTGCCACTTACGCGTTTGCAAACGCCCTTCGATATAAACCTTCGACCCTTTCTTCAAATAATCTTTCGCTATTTCTGCTAAACGATTAAATAGCACGATTCTATGCCATTCCGTCTTAGGTACCATTTGTCCGGTCTGCTTGTCTTTATAGCTTTCATCTGTTGCTAGATTCAAGTTCGTAATCGCCGAACCTTGTGCAGAAAATCGCGTATCTGGATCAGCGCCCAAATTCCCAATCAAAATTACTTTGTTTATGCCTCTTGCCATGTTCTCGCCCCTTTATTCAAATGGCCATTCCTTTGGCTCATATTTATCAATGATTAATCCACCGTTTGATCAAGGCTAACACCTCAACCGCAATGAGAGGATTGTCGCATGGATATATACGACAATCCATGCGCGCCTTACTTTGTTTTAACAAAGCCCATTCACGCAAACCGAAGACGCAGCTTTTCCAGTTCTGCAGGATCAAGGTCCGATTTAACAACTTTTAGATACGCCAAGTTTTCACCAGGGATTGCGACGACTTCTTCAACACCTTTTAGTGCGCTGAATAGTTGAGAGATTTCTTTTGCTTGATGCGCATCATAGGCTTTTCCAAAATTGAGAGTCATCCCGGTTTCTGAGTTTGGATTACTCATACCGCTCGCCACGAGGCACCAAAGTGCCGCACTAACCGATACAAATACATAAACCCCAGACAAACCATATTGACTCAATATCGCACCACCAGAAACGCCCCCAATAAATGCACCGAAAAATTGGCTAGTCGAGTACAGCCCCATTGCCGTTCCTTTACTACCTGCCGGGCATAGCTTGCTCACCAACGATGGTAAACTTGCCTCGAGTAAATTGAACGCCATAAAAAAGAAAAACAAACTAAGCCAGAATGCAGCGAACCAATGGTCGGTCCACAGCCCACTTAGCGATGCGATGCTAAGCAGCGCGATGGCGAACAGGAAAACGTGCTTCATTCTCTTTTTCTTTTCGCCAATGATGATAAACGGCACCATCGCAAAAAAAGAAAAGAGCATGACCGTCAAATAGACCAGCCAATGATCTGCGGTTGGCAGCTGAGCGTTTTGGAGTAAAGAGGACGGCACAGCAATAAACATCGCGGTTAGCGCCATATGTAAAATAAAAATACCAAAATCTAAACGTAGTAATTCTTTGTTTTTTATCACCTCGTGAAACTGATCTTTAAACACTCGCGTGTCACGATTCCGAAAGCTTTGCACAGGCGTTGGCACAAATGTCACCAGCCAAACCAGACCAAACAACGCAAGCCCCGCAGTAACCCAAAAAATACCAGCCAGACCAGACCACTCAGCGATTAAGGGCCCAACCACTAATGCTATGGAAAATGAAACCCCAATTGACATACCTACCAATGCCATCGCTTTCGTACGACTTTGCTCGCTGGTCAGGTCACTCAGCAAGGCCATTAACACGGCGGCAATAGCACCAGATCCTTGAAGAAAGCGCCCAAAAATTACGCCATAGATACTCTCTGATGTAGCCGCGACCACGCTTCCAAGAAAAAATAGTAGCAGGCCAATAGCAATCAATTTTTTTCGACCAAAACGGTCAGACAGTGCGCCAAATGGAATTTGAAATAACGCTTGGCTCAGACCATACACACCGATCGCGAAACCAATCAGAACGTTCGTTGCGCCATGTAAGTCTTGACCATAAATAACAAACACAGGCAACACCATAAACAAGCCAAGCATTCGAGTTGCATAAAGGAAGGCTAACGAAAAGACGGAACGCCTTTCAATACCGGTCATAGCTGTGATTAATCCGCAATATATTGGTTCAAATTTAAGCCGGCCATTCTAACACTATTTTTTAAATACGTAGCGGATTTATAGCCGCACCGCACTCACCAATAGTTTACTTTTAAAAACGGTAAAATCGGTTCATGCAGCGCGATAAACCGTTATAATGTTCGGTTTTGAGCTTAGGCAATCAACATGGATTCTATACATATTCGGGGGGCCCGCACCCATAACCTGAAAAACATCGACCTAGACTTGCCGCGCGACAAGCTCATTGTGATCACAGGGCTTTCAGGTTCGGGGAAATCTTCACTCGCCTTTGACACACTCTATGCGGAAGGGCAACGCCGTTATGTAGAGTCACTATCGACATATGCTCGTCAATTTTTGTCAATGATGGACAAACCTGACGTCGATCATATTGAAGGCCTGTCTCCCGCAATTTCAATTGAACAAAAGTCGACCTCTCACAACCCACGCTCGACCGTTGGCACTATTACCGAAATCTACGATTACCTCAGGTTGTTATATGCACGTGCAGGCGAACCACGCTGCCCGACCCACGAACTTCCCCTAGACGCCCAAACAGTTAGCCAAATGGTTGATCAAGTTGTTGCGCTTGAAGACGGACTTCGCTTACTAATGCTAGCGCCAGTGATTCAGGACCGAAAAGGCGAGCACCTGCACACGCTTCAAGAGTTACAAAAACAAGGGTTCATCAGAGCTAGAATTGACGGCATTGTGGTCGACCTAGATGACACACCAACACTAGATAAGAATAAAAAACATACCATCGAAGTCGTAATTGACCGCTTCAAAGTGCGTGATGACATTCAACAACGTATTGCTGAGTCCTTTGAAACCTGCCTTGAGCTAACCGACGGCATTGCTTTAATCGCGCCGATGGATTCAGATAGCCAACTCGATGAAATTATATTTTCTTCTCGCTTTGCTTGCCCAAAATGTGGTTATTCCATCGCTGAACTAGAGCCTAGGATGTTTTCGTTTAATAATCCGAATGGCGCCTGCCAAACCTGTGACGGCCTTGGTATTAAACAGTTTTTTGATCCGGAACGTGTTATTCAGGACGGTTCCCTTACGCTGGCCGAAGGGGCGATAAAAGGCTGGGACCGTCGAACCGTCTACTACTTCCAGCTCCTCAATAGCGTCGCGACCCATTATAAAATCGATATCGACCAACCTTACGAATCACTCCCGGACGACTTTAAAAAAGCACTGTTGTTTGGCAGCGGCAAAGCAGAAATAAGCTTTAACTACATTAATACTCGAGGCGACACGGTTAAACGCTCACACCCTTTTGAAGGGGTCATCCCCAACATGGAGCGGCGGTATTTGGAGACCGAGTCACAAATGGTCAGAGAAGACTTGGCGAGCTATCAAACTAATCAAGCCTGTCCGTCTTGCAAGGGCTCTCGGCTCAAAGAAGCCTCTCGCAACGTTTACGTCGACGACCGAACGCTACCTGAAGTAACCTGCCTTCCCGTCGGAGAGCTACTCGATTATTTTTCCAAAGTTAATATCGAAGGTAAACGCGGAGAAATTGCGGATAAGGTATTAAAAGAAATTCAGTTACGCTTAGAGTTTCTGGTCAACGTCGGGCTAGACTACCTCTCACTCGACCGTAGCGCCGACACTTTGTCCGGCGGGGAAGCGCAGCGAATTAGGCTTGCAAGTCAGATTGGCGCCGGACTTGTCGGGGTGATGTACATACTCGACGAGCCCTCCATCGGATTGCATCAACGAGACAACGACCGACTACTTAAAACACTCACACATCTTCGCGACCTAGGCAATACGGTCATTGTCGTCGAACATGATGAAGACGCGATCCGACTCGCAGATTATGTCGTGGATATTGGTCCGGGTGCAGGCGTGCATGGAGGCGAGATCATCGCGCAAGGTCTTCCGTCTGACATCATGGAAAACGAGGCATCGTTGACCGGACAATACCTGTCCGGCCGCAAAAAGATCCCCCTTCCTGAGCGCCGCCTTCGCCCAAATACTGACAAGCTATTGAAGCTATATGGCGCAACGGGAAACAACCTCAACAATGTGTCATTAGAAATTCCATTTGGCTTATTTACCTGTATCACCGGTGTGTCTGGCTCCGGAAAGTCAACGCTCATCAACAGCACGCTTTACCCACTTGCCGCGACCGCATTAAACAAAGCCACCACACTGACTGCGTCTGAATATGAAGGCATCGACGGGCTGGATCTTTTTGACAAAGTTATTGATATCGATCAAAGCCCAATCGGCCGCACACCGCGCTCTAACCCAGCAACCTATACAGGACTTTTCACCCCAATCCGAGACCTTTTCTCGGGCACACAGGAAGCTCGGGCTCGCGGCTACAAACCTGGTCGCTTTAGCTTCAATGTCAAAGGAGGCCGGTGTGAGTCCTGTCAGGGCGACGGCGTCATCAAGGTTGAGATGCACTTTCTTCCTGACGTTTATGTGCCCTGCGATATATGTAAAGGCAAACGCTACAACCGTGAAACGCTGGATGTTAAATATAAAGGGAAGAGCATTCATGAAGTACTGGAATTGACCATCGAGGACGCTCGAGAGTTCTTTGATGCCGTTCCCTTTATCGCACGGAAACTACAGACCTTGATGGACGTCGGTTTGTCTTACATTCGACTCGGACAAAGCGCGGTCACTCTATCTGGCGGGGAAGCGCAGCGGGTGAAACTTGCGAAAGAACTTTCTAAACGAGATACCGGCAAAACCCTTTATATTCTAGATGAACCAACGACCGGCCTTCACTTCTACGATATACAGCAACTTCTAACGGTACTCCATAGATTAAGAGACCATGGTAATACCATCGTCGTTATCGAGCACAATTTAGACGTCATCAAGACCGCTGACTGGGTTGTCGACCTAGGGCCGGAGGGAGGCGTACGCGGCGGGAATATCGTTGCACAAGGCTCGCCCGAAGACGTTGCTCAAGCTGCCGGATCATTCACTGGGCACTTCTTAAAACCACTACTGTCGTAGCGGTTTTAAGGCTTTCAGAAGCAAAAAAAACGCCGCTAATGCGGCGTTTTTTTAACTGAAGCTAACGAATTAATCTTCGTCGTCTTCCAAGTCTTCTGCAATCGGTCTATCAACCAATTCTACATAAGCCATTGGCGCCGCATCACCCGTACGGAAACCGCACTTAAGGATACGAATGTATCCGCCTGGGCGATCCTGGTACCTAGGACCTAGTTCAGTAAACAGTTTCGCAACGGCTGCATCATCACGAACTCGTGAGAATGCAAGACGACGATTAGCTACTGAGTCATTCTTTGCCAAAGTGATTAGAGGCTCCGCAACACGGCGAAGTTCTTTTGCTTTTGGCAATGTAGTTTTGATCAACTCATGCTCAACAAGAGAGGCAGCCATGTTCTTAAACATTGCCTTTCTGTGCGAGCTATTGCGATTTAATTTACGACCGCTTTTACGATGACGCATTTTTAAATTCCTTACCTGTCTAGGTCAAATGCAGCTTAAACAGCCAGCACTCGATCATCGCCTTTTAGACTAGCCGGAGGCCAGTTTTCAAGACGCATACCCAAAGAAAGACCACGCGATGCAAGAACATCCTTAATTTCGGTCAACGACTTCTTACCCAGATTAGGGGTTTTCAGTAGTTCAACCTCAGTACGCTGAATCAGGTCGCCGATATAATAGATATTCTCAGCCTTCAAACAGTTCGCAGAACGAACAGTCAGTTCAAGGTCATCCACCGGACGTAACAGAATTGGATCAACTTCTTCCTCTTCTTCCTCTTGTACAGGCTCTTTCTCATTATCAAAATCAACAAACACCGACAGCTGCTGCTGTAGAATTGTTGCTGCTCGTCTGATTGACTCTTCTGGGTCAATCGTGCCATTTGTTTCCAGATCAATTACCAACTTATCCAAGTCAGTACGTTGCTCTACACGTGCATTCTCAACAGAGTATGCAACACGTGCAACGGGGCTATATGACGCATCGATTTGCAATTTACCAATTGCACGCGTTTCGTCATCACCTGACGATCGCTGATCCGCTGGAACATAACCACGTCCGCGAGCGATCTTGAGCGCCATATTGATTTCGCCCTTGTCACCCAAATTACAGATAACATGGTCTGGATTGATGATCTCTACGTCATGATCAAGCTGGATATCACTCGCCAATACAGGACCAGATCCTTTCTTGGAGATATTCAAAGTAGCTTCATCACGAGAATGCATATTGATTGCAAGCCCTTTCAGGTTCAGAAGAATTTCAATGACATCCTCCTGAACACCTTCGATAGCGCTGTATTCGTGCAATACACCATCGATTTCAGCTTCAACAACCGCGCACCCAGGCATTGACGATAGTAGGATGCGTCTTAGCGCACTCCCTAGAGTGTGGCCAAAGCCACGCTCTAGCGGTTCCAATATCACTTTCGCGTGAGTCGCACTCAACTCTTGAACTTCAATATTACGAGGGTTCAAGAATTCATTTACTGAACGCTGCATATTCGCCTCTATACGTTATGTTGTGATTCTAAAACTTACTTAGAGTAAAGCTCTACAATAAGGTTTTCGTTAATATCTGCTGGCAAGTCAGTTCTTTCTGGAACAGATCTAAATGTTCCTGAAAGCTTTCCAGCATCAACATCAACCCAATCAACCGATGCACGATTCGCAGCGAGTTCAATAGCGCTCTTAACACGCAACTGATTCTTCGCTTTCTCACGAACAGTCACAATATCACCTGCTTTAACTTGGTAAGACGCGATATTAACAACCGTATCGTTTACCAAAATAGCTTTATGTGACACCAACTGACGTGACTCGGCACGCGTTGACCCGAATCCCATTCGGTATACAACATTATCAAGGCGTTGTTCTAACAGCTGAAGCAAGTTCTCACCAGTTGCGCCTTTACGACGAGCAGCTTCTTTATAGTAGCCACGGAACTGCTTCTCTAAGACGCCGTACAAACGACGAACTTTTTGCTTCTCACGAAGCTGAGTACCATACTCAGATAATCGACCACGGCGTGCGCCGTGCATACCTGGAGCTGATTCTAGATTACATTTTGAATCAAGTGCCTTAACACCGCTCTTCAAAAATAGATCTGTCCCCTCTCGGCGGGACAATTTACACTTTGGTCCAATATAACGAGCCATTTACTGTCTCCTCTAAACGCGACGTTTCTTCGGTGGACGACAACCGTTGTGTGGAATCGGCGTGACGTCGGTGATGTTTGTGATCTTGTAACCACAAGCGTTTAGTGCTCTGACAGCGGACTCGCGTCCTGGCCCAGGCCCCTTAACCATAACTTCTAGGTTTTTAAGGCCGTATTCAGCAGCCGCGTTACCGGCTCTTTCAGCTGCTACCTGCGCAGCAAAAGGTGTACTTTTTCGTGAACCACGGAATCCAGATCCACCAGCAGTTGCCCATGAGAGAGCGTTGCCTTGGCGGTCTGTAATGGTCACGATAGTGTTGTTGAAAGATGCATGTATATGCGCCATTCCATCAACAACAGTCTTTTTCACCTTTTTACGGGTACGTGTACCTGGCTTTGCCATTACTGTTTCCTATCTATTTACGAATCGGTTTACGTGGACCTTTTCGGGTGCGAGCATTCGTTTTGCTTCGCTGACCGCGCACAGGCAAGCTGTGACGATGACGAAGACCACGATAGCAGCCCAGATCTTTCAACCGTTTTATATTCATCTGAATTTCACGACGCAAGTCACCTTCTACCGACAACTTGGTTACTTCATTACGAAGTAAATCAAGTTGATCTTCGGAAAGCGCACTAACTTTCTCAGTCTGGGCTATGCCCGTTGCATCGCAAAGTTTTTGAGCAGTAGTCCTGCCTACACCATAGATATAGGTCAGAGAAATTACCGCATGTTTATTGTCGGGTATATTGACACCGGCTATACGTGCCATCCATCTAACTCCGCTGTATAAATAAGTAAAAAGCCTGCATGAAGCAGCCCTTACTTTGGTTACCGTCTTTCAAAAAGGCGCGCATCATAGCGCTTGATCAAAAATAAATCAAGCACTACAACAGTCGCTTTTTTACACAGTGTCGATTAACCCTGACGCTGCTTATGACGAGGTTCTGAACAAATGACTCTTACAGAGCCATTACGTCGTATTACTTTACAGTTACGGCAAATTTTCTTTACCGAAGCTCGAACTTTCATTTGCTACTCCAAACAAAAAATTGCAATCGAAATTGCGGTTAACGGGCCATTCCGCCGCCACCGTAACCTTTAAGGTTCGATTTTTTCATTAAGGACTCGTACTGATGCGACATCAGGTGCGACTGCACTTGTGCCATAAAGTCCATTACTACCACTACCGCGATTAGCAACGACGTTCCTCCAAAGTAAAAAGGAACGTTGAACCAAACCACCATAAACTGTGGCAAGAGAGAAACCGCAGTTATATACGCAGCACCAAACACGGTTAAGCGCGTCAAGACACTATCGATATAGTTTGCTGTTTGTTCTCCTGGTCGGATCCCAGGTACAAAAGCACCTGATTTCTTCAAGTTGTCTGCAACTTCTTTAGGGTTGTACATCAACGCTGTGTAGAAAAAGCAGAAAAATACTACCGCAGCTGCAAACAAAATTATGTATAACGGCTGACTCGGCCCTAAAGCTTGAGAAACATTTGCCAACCAATCCATGCCTTCGCCTTGACCAAACCATTGACCCAGCGATGCTGGAAACAACAGAATACTCGACGCGAATATTGGAGGGATAACACCCGCCATATTCACTTTTAAAGGCAAGTGACTAGACTGAGCCGACGGCACACCTCTAGCTGTTTGTCGCTTAGCATAGTTTACCGTTATGCGCCGCTGGCCACGCTCCATGAACACGACGAAACCGACTGTAGCGATCGCGAGAACGCCTATCACTAGCAGTGCAAGAATGTTTAGCTCTCCTTGACGCGCCGCTTCAAAGGACTGCCCAATCGCTCCGGGCAAGCCCGCTACGATCCCAGCAAATATAAGTAACGAGATACCGTTTCCAATCCCTCGCTCTGTGATTTGCTCACCCAGCCACATCATAAATACAGCACCACATACAAATGTAGTGACGGCAAGAAAGTAAAAACTAAAGCCATCAGTAAATGTAACGCCTTGCGACGCCAAACCAACTGACATGCCTGATGCCTGAATAAACGCCAACAAGACCGTACCATATCGCGTGTACTGACTTATTTTTCGTCGTCCCGCCTCACCCTCTTTCTTTAGCTGCTCCAAGCTCGGCGTTACCGCCGTCATGAGCTGCATAATGATCGAAGCTGAGATATAAGGCATGATACCAAGGGCAAAAATACTCATTCGCTCAAGCGCGCCACCGGAAAACATATTGAACATACTCAATATGGTGCCCTGATTCTGCTCGAACAATGCCGCTAGGCGGTCTGGATTAATCCCCGGAACCGGAATATGCGCTCCAATTCGGTACACTACAATGGCAACGAACACGAACCACAAACGTGATTTCAGCTCGCCTAAGCCTTTGCCCATTCCAGGGGCCATTCCAGATGTCTTTGCCATGGTTTACTAGTCCTCGACCTTTCCGCCAGCAGCTTCAATTGCTGCACGTGCACCCTTAGTCACTCTCAATCCCTGAATCGTTACCGCTTTGGTAATCTCTCCAGACAAAATAACTTTGGCTGATTTTGTATCTCGACGTACCAAGTTCGCGTTCTTTAGCGAATCAAGATCAACGACATCCGTTTCAACTGACGCAATCTCGTTCAAACGAACTTCAGCGACATATCTAGCGGTGCGTGACGAGAAACCAAACTTTGGCAAACGTCTTTGAAGTGGCTGTTGACCACCCTCGAAACCCGGTGCAACTGAACCACCTGAACGAGCTTTCAAACCTTTGTGGCCACGGCCAGCAGTTTTTCCAAGGCCACTACCAATACCACGACCTACTCGTCTAGCAGAGCTTTTTGACCCAGGAGCTGGACTCAACGTATTAAGACGCATATCACTCTCCCTCAACTCTAACCATATAATTAACTTTATTTACCATACCGCGAACTGAAGGTGTGTCTTCCAGCTCAACAGTCTGACCGATTTTGCGCAATCCCAAACCAGTTACACAGAGTCTGTGCTTAGGTAACTGTCCGATAGGGCTACGGAAAAGCGTCACTTTAATCGTTTTACCCTTAGCCATGACCTTATCCTGTAATCTCATCTACTGATTTACCACGCTTGGCTGCCACAGAGTCCGGAGACTGCATCGCATTCAAACCACTAATCGTTGCTCGCACAACGTTAACTGGGTTCGTGGAACCATAACATTTAGCCAGTACGTTCTGTACGCCAGCAACTTCGAGCACAGCTCGCATCGCACCACCAGCAATGATGCCGGTACCGTCTGATGCAGGCTGCATGTAGACTTTAGAGCCTCCATGACGAGCTGTTATTGGATACTGAAGCGTTGTGCCTTTAAGTGGTACGTTGACCATGTTTTTACGGGCAGCGTCCATCGCTTTCTGAATAGCAATCGGCACTTCACGCGCCTTACCACGACCGAAACCAACACGACCTTCACCGTCTCCGACTACTGTCAATGCAGTAAAACCGAATATACGACCACCTTTAACAACCTTAGCTACGCGGTTGACTTGGACCAGCTTTTCTTGAAGCTCTGGACCTTTTTGCTCTTCGATACTCATCGTATACGCCCCTTAGAATTCCAAACCGGCTTCACGCGCAGCGTCAGCCAATGCTTTAACTCGACCATGGTATTTGAAACCCGAGCGATCAAACGCTACACGAGAGATTCCAGCAGTCTTAGCACGTTCAGCAATTAACTGACCGACTTTTACTGCAGCTTCCGAGTTCCCTGTCGCACTAGCGCGTAGGTCTTTCTCAACAGTTGATGCTGATGCTAGAACCTTGTCACCCTCTGGTGCGATTACCTGTGCGTAAATATGGCGAGGAGTACGATGAATCGTCAAACGGGTTTCACCGAGCGCCTTTAGCTTAAAGCGAGTCTTTTTCGCTCTACGTGTTCTTGAATCTTTCTTTGTGCTCATTGTCTCACCTATTTCTTCTTGGCTTCTTTGCGTCTGACATGCTCATCTGCATAACGAACACCCTTACCTTTATAAGGCTCTGGCGGACGATAAGCACGGATCTCAGCAGCAACCTGCCCCAACATTTGCTTGTCAGCGCATGACAAGATAATCTCTGTTTGGGAAGGGGTCTCGGCCTTAACTTCACTAGGAAGTTCATAAACAACAGGGTGGGAAAAACCTAACGTAAGGTTCAGTTTCTGACCTTGCGCTTGAACCCTGTAACCAACACCAATTAGCTCAAGTTTCTTTTGGAACCCAGCTGACACACCTGTAACCATATTGTTTACAAGCGCGCGAGTGGTACCAGACATTGCCTTAGAGAACTTTCCGCCGTTCTTAGCAGCAAAGGTAAGACTGGAGCCATCCTGATTAACTTCTACAGCAGCATTCAAGGCCATCTTCAACGACCCTTTGCCACCCTTAACTTCTATCTCACTATCAGAGAGCTTTACTTCAACACCAGAAGGAAGCTCTACCGGACTATTCGCAACCCTAGACATGCTTCCCCCTAGAATACTGTACAGATAACTTCGCCGCCGATCCCAGCTTTACGAGCTGCGTGGTCGGTCATTACACCTTGCGAAGTAGAAACGATCGCAATCCCCAGACCACCACGCACTGTAGGTAGCTCTTCGCTTCCCTTGTAGTTACGTAGTCCTGGACGACTTGCTCTCTTGATTTCTTCGATAACAGGCTTTCCTTCGAAATACTTCAAATCAACAGTGATTTCAGGCTTTGCATCACCTGATACTGCGTAGCTTTCGATAAAGCCTTCAGACTTTAGAACATCCAACACCGAAACTTTCATTTTTGATGATGGAATCATTACAGACTGCTTTTCAGCCATCTGTGCGTTACGAATACGCGTAAACATATCCGCAAGCGTATCTTGCATACTCATCGTATGGTCTCCTGGTCATTTCAGTTGTGCAGCGCCAGCTTATTGGAGAGAGGCGGGACGCTTACCAACAACACAAAAAATTTAGATTTTTACCAACTTGCCTTTTTCAAGCCCGGCACATTACCTTCCATTCCTTGTTCACGCAACTTAATTCGTGACAAACGGAACTTTCTGTAAACACCATGCGGACGACCAGTAACCTGACAACGGTTACGCAGACGACTTGGGCTTGCATCACGCGGAAGCTTTTGCAGTTTTTTCTGAGCTTCCCAACGATCATCATCAGACGTTGAAACATCAGAAATAATAGCTTTAAGCTCCGCACGCTTAGCTGCATATTTAGCAACTGTTTTTTCGCGCTTCAATTCGCGCTCTTTCATTGCGATCTTAGCCATGTCCGTTACCTTTATTTCTTGAACGGGAAGTTAAAGGCACGCAACAACGCGCGACCCTCATCATCAGTGCGAGCTGACGTCGTAATCGTAATATCCAAACCGCGGATTTTATCGACTTTGTCGTAATCAATTTCAGGGAAAATGATCTGCTCTTTCACACCCATGCTGTAGTTACCACGGCCATCGAACGACTTGTCGTTCAATCCGCGAAAGTCACGAATACGCGGGATAGCGATTCCGACTAAGCGCTCGAAGAATTCCCACATACGCTCACCGCGCAGTGTAACCTTACAACCGATTGGATAACCTTCACGAACCTTAAAGCCAGCAACTGATTTCTTCGCTTTGGTAACGATAGGCTTTTGGCCTGCCAAAGTTTGCAAATCAGACACTGCATTTTCTAACAATTTCTTGTCAGCCAATGCTTCGCCTACGCCCATGTTTAGGGTGATCTTTTCAATTTTTGGTACCTGCATTGAGCTCTTGTACTTAAACTCATTCTGCAGCGCAGGGACCACCTCACTTTTATAAACTTCTCTCATATGTGCCATATGGTTCACCTGCTACCTTACTTGTCTACAAGTTCGTCGTTAGACTTGAAAACTCGTACTTTCTTGCCATCTTCAAGAACCTTGAAGCCAACTCGATCGGCCTTGCTGGTCGTTGGATTAAAAATCGCAACATTAGAAGCCTGAATAGGCGCTTCCTTCTCAACAATACCACCGGGCGTGCCAAGCATAGGATTCGGCTTAGTGTGGCGCTTGATCATGTTGATGCCGGAAACAACCAAACGGCCATCCTTCATCACACGACTAACTTTTCCACGCTTTCCGTTATCCTTGCCTGCTATGACAATGACTTCATCGTCACGTTTTATCTTTTTCATAACCGGCCTCACGTCCTTAAAGCACTTCAGGTGCTAAAGAGATAATTTTCATGTATTTCTCGCCACGCAATTCTCGCGTTACAGGGCCAAAAATACGGGTTCCGATAGGTGCGTTTTGAGCGTTCAACAATACTGCTGCATTGCCATCGAACTTAATCAACGAACCATCTGGTCGACGTACACCTTTACGGGTGCGCACTACGACTGCGTTCATGACTTGGCCTTTCTTGACCTTACCGCGAGGAATTGCTTCCTTAACAGTCACTTTGATTACGTCACCGATGTGAGCATAACGTCTGTGCGAGCCACCCAGTACTTTAATACATTGAACTCGACGTGCACCGCTATTGTCGGCAACGTCCAGCATACTTTCCGTCTGAATCATCTTTGATCTCCAAACTTTCCTGGGTTACACGTTAGATGCTTTCTCGACGACGCTCACTAAAGTCCAAGATTTCGTCTTTGAAATAGGACGAGACTCCTGAATAGTGACAACATCTCCGATATTGCATTCGTTATTTTCATCATGCGCATGCAGCTTGGTAGAACGCTTAACGTACTTACCGTATATAGGGTGCTTCACGCGACGCTCAACCAACACAGTGATTGATTTATTCATCTTGTCGCTAACGACCTTACCACTAATGGTTCGTGCCGTACTTTGTGCAGCTTCACTCATGATCATTCACCTGCCTTTTGCGTCAATACTGTTTTTACTCGAGCAATATCTTTACGAACCTGAGTCATCAGGTGCGATTGATTTAGCTGCCCTGAAGACTTTCGAAGACGCAAATTAAACTGCTCTTTCAATAAACCAAGCAGTTCTTGATTCAACTCTTCTACGGACTTCTCTCGTAGTTCACTCGCTTTCATTACATCACCGTCCTTTCAACAAAGGTTGTAGGAACAGGTAACTTAGAGGCTGCGAGAGAGAACGCTTCACGCGCTACATCTTCTGATATGCCTTCGATCTCGAACAATACGCGACCTGGTTGAATTTGGGCGACCCAATACTCAACATTACCCTTACCTTTACCTTGACGAACTTCTAAAGGTTTTTGCGTGATCGGCTTATCTGGAAAAATTCGAATCCAAATTTTACCACCACGCTTAACTTTTCTAGAGATCGTACGACGAGCCGCTTCAATCTGACGTGCAGTGATTCGCCCACGGCCAGTCGACTTCAAGCCGAACTCTCCGAAACTTATCTTTGCACCACGTTGAGCTAGACCTCGGTTACGCCCCTTTTGCATTTTTCTATACTTGGTACGTTTTGGTTGTAGCATTTCCTAGCCCCTTACTTACCAGATTTCTTTCGAGCGGCTTTCTTTTCTTCGCGTACCTGTTGGATACCACCAAGAATTTCGCCTTTGAAAATCCAGACTTTCACACCAATGATGCCGTAAGTTGTACTTGCTTCATGAGTTGCATAGTCAACATCTGCACGAAGTGTATGAAGAGGTACACGACCTTCTCTATACCACTCACTACGCGCAATCTCTGCACCGCCCAAACGACCGCCAACTTGAATCTTGATACCCTTAGCACCTTGACGCATAGCGTTTTGAACCGCGCGCTTCATCGCACGTCGAAACATCACTCGGCGCTCAAGCTGACTAGCAACACCGGCAGCAACCAGTTTCGCATCTAAGTCAGGCTTGCGAATCTCTTCGATATTGATATGAACGGGAACACCCATCATATCGCTAACGTCGCGACGTAGTTTTTCTACATCTTCGCCTTTTTTACCGATAACAATCCCAGGACGAGCCGTGTGAACTGTTATACGAGCATTTTGTGCTGGTCGCTCAATCGTAATCTTGCTAACCGACGCCTTCTGAAGACGCTTCATCAAATGCTCGCGCACTTCGATGTCGTTCAACAGATTCTTAGCGTATTCGCCTTTCTCTGCATACCAAACGGAGTTGTGGTCTTTCACAATACCCAGTCTGATACCAGTAGGATGAACCTTCTGACCCATTTCAGTATCTCCTAGTTATCGGCCACTTTGACCGTGATATGACAGGTGCGCTTGAATATACGATCAGCACGACCTTTCGCACGTGGTCGGATTCGCTTCATTGTCGGCCCTTCATCAACAAATACTGTTGATACATGAAGGTCGTCAACATCCAAACCATCGTTATGCTCAGCATTAGCGATAGCGGAATCCAATACCTTTTTCATTAAGTGTGCAGCTTTCTTGGTGCTGAATTCTAAAATTTCCAGCGCCTCTTCTACACCCTTACCCCGAATCTGATCAGCAACCAAGCGAGCTTTCTGAGCAGATAGGCGAGCACCTCTATGTTTTGCAGCTACTTCCATCTCTATAACCTCTCAGAATTAACGCTTCGCTTTCTTATCGGCAACATGACCCCGATAAGTACGCGTTGCAGCAAATTCACCTAATTTATGACCTACCATATCCTCTGTAACATAAACTGGAACGTGTTGACGTCCGTTATGTACAGCGATCGTTAAGCCAACCATCTCTGGAAAAATTGTTGAACGACGAGACCAAGTCTTAATTGGTTTTTTGTCGCCTTTTTCCAAAGCCGTTTCTACTTTCTTCAACAAATGAAGGTCTATAAAAGGACCTTTCTTCAAAGAACGTGGCACAGCGCAACCCTCTTAATTAATTACTTAGCCGACCGACGACGTACTATCATCTTGTCAGTGCGTTTGTTCTTGCGAGTCTTATGACCTTTAGTAGGTACACCCCAAGGAGTAACAGGGTGACGACCACCAGAGGTTCGCCCTTCACCACCACCATGTGGATGGTCAACTGGGTTCATAACAACACCACGCACCGTTGGTCGGATACCGCGCCAACGTGATGCACCCGCTTTACCCAACTGTCGAAGACTATGCTCACTATTCGACACTTCACCTAAAGTTGCTCGGCACTCAGTTAATACTTTACGCATTTCACCTGAACGCAAACGAAGAGTTGCATAAGCACCTTCTCTCGCGACCAACTGAGCAGACGTACCAGCACTACGAGCGATCTGAGCACCTTTACCAGGCTTCATCTCGATACAGTGAATAACACTACCAACAGGGATATTTCGTATCGGAAGCGTACTACCAACTTTAATTGGAGCATCTTCACCCGAACGAACCGGATCACCCGCTTTCAAGCCTTTAGGCGCGATAATATAACGTCGCTCACCATCAGCATATTTAAGAAGGGCAATATGCGCAGAACGGTTTGGATCATACTCCAAGCGTTCTACCACGGCTGGAATCCCATCCTTGCCGCGTTTAAAATCTATAATTCGGTAGTGCTGCTTATGACCACCACCTTTATGGCGCGTCGTAATACGACCATTGTTATTACGACCACCTTTCTTTGACTTCTTTTCTACTAGCGACGCGTAAGGACGACCTTTATGCAGGTCAAGGTTAACAACCTTGACTACGTGGCGACGACCGGCAGAAGTTGGTTTAGCTTTTACGACTGGCATAACTGTACCCTACCTTATTCCACGTCCATAAAATCGATATCCTGACCTTCTGCCAACGTGACAAAAGCCTTACGAATATCCTTACGCTTACCAAGACCGTTTTTAGTAAACTTGGTCTTGCCTTTAATATTTACCGTCTGAACACCTTCAACATTTACACTGAAGAGCTTCTCAACTGCCTTTTTAATCTCAAGTTTTGTCGCGCCTGGCGCCACTTTAAAGCAAACTTGATTATGTTCAGCAGCCATCGAGGCTTTCTCAGAAATATGCGGGCCTAACAGAACTTTATAAATGCGCTCTTCGTTCATCCCAACATCTCCTCAATCTTTTTAAGCGCCGGCACTGTGACGACAACCTTTTCATGAGCAACCAGACTAACTGGGTCGATACCAGCAACATCACTGACGTCGATATTTGGTAGATTACGCGAAGCTAGGTAGAGATTTTCTTCCACCTCTTCAGAAATAATCAAAGCACCATCTAATAGATCTTGCTCTTTAAGCTTGGCAGCGAACTCTTTGGTTTTTGGCGTAGCAGCAACAAAATCCTCTACGACAACCAAACGTTCTTGGCGCACTAACTCAGACAAGATCGTCTGCATTGCAGCTCGATACATCTTACGATTAACTTTCTGCTCAAAGTCCTGCGGCTTAGCAGCAAATGTAACACCACCAGAACGCCAAATAGGACTACGAATTGTTCCTGCACGAGCGCGACCAGAACCTTTTTGATTCCAAGGCTTCTTGCCACCGCCACGAACTTCAGAACGTGTTTTTTGAGCACGAGTACCCTGACGAGCCGCTGACATATATGCTGTCACGACCTGATGAACCAGGGCCTCATTAAACTCTCGGGAGAACGTTGCATCTGAAACCGCAACAGTACCCTTACCAGTACCAGTAATTGTTAATTCCATGCGAACCCCCTACGCCTTCACTGCCGGCTTAACGATAACATCCGCACCGGTTGACCCTGGCACCGCACCCTTTATTAATAAAAGGTTACGCTCAGCATCTACGCGAACTACTTCCAAACTCTGAACAGTGACTTGCTCAGAACCCATATGACCTGCCATCTTTTTACCTTTGAAGACACGACCTGGAGTCTGACACTGACCAATTGAGCCTGGCGCTCTATGCGATAGAGAGTTACCGTGCGTCGCATCCTGCATTGTAAAGTTCCAGCGTTTTACACCACCCTGAAAACCTTTACCTTTGGATTGACCAGTAACATCAACAATCTGACCTGCTTCAAATACAGAAACATCTAGCGTATCACCAGCTTTGATCTCTTCGCCTTCGCCATCTTCTAAGCGAAACTCCCAAAGACCTCGACCAGCCTCAACACCCGCTTTCGCGAAATGCCCTGCAGCAGATTTGGAAACTCGAGACGCACGACGCCCTCCGACTGTTACTTGAACAGCACTATAGCCATCAACGTCTTGCGTTCGTTTTTGAGTGACACGGTTACCATCAACTTCGATAACTGTCACAGGAACAGATTGACCCTCATCCGTAAAGATTCGAGTCATACCAGCCTTCCGGCCGACTAAACCAATTGCCATTTCTCACCTCTTCAGTGTACGGGGCTTTCACCCTCTATGGCCCTAAAAATAGGTAGTTACACTTAGCCGAGCATTACGCTCGACTACCGCCCGAAGGCGACGACTTAACTTAAGCTAATCTGGACATCTACGCCAGCAGCTAGGTCAAGCTTCATCAGTGCGTCTACAGTTTTTTCTGTAGGCTCAACGATATCCATCATTCTTTTATGAGTGCGGATTTCGTATTGATCTCGTGCATCTTTATTTACATGCGGTGAAACCAAGATAGTAAACCTTTCTTTCTTAGTAGGCAGAGGAATAGGTCCACGAACTTGCGCACCAGTTCTCTTTGCCGTATCTACAATTTCTTGTGTAGATTGATCGATCAGACGATAGTCAAAAGCCTTTAGTCTGATTCTGATTTTTTGGCCTTGCATCTTACCAAAACTCCAGTTATAGCCAGTTACGCCCTAAGACGCCTAGCACCTGTACAAAAAAGGAGCCGCATTGTACGTATTGCCACCAATAGTGTCAACACGACTTTCAGTATAAATACATGTAATACGAAGAATAACGGAACCACGGCACACTAATAATTTAAGCAGTGCAACAACAGTAAAAAGACTAGAGAGCAGCAATGGCCACAAAGACACTAACAACTAAGGGAGCTTATTCGCCGCATCACCCCCGCGCTGCTGGCAACTACTCCCGAGGATCAAGGAGCGCCGGCAAATCAAACGCCTGATTCAACCTGAACACTATCACTCGCGCATCCTGAAACAATACCTCTTTATCTGCCCGCATCAAGCCGCTACGAAACCGTAATACCCTATTTGCGATAGCCGAATCGTAATTAGCGCTATTTGCAGCAGAATCCATCCACATCTGCATTGAAAGTGTTGCAAAGCCAGTATGCTCGACAACAAAATAACGGACATCCGAGGGCACATGAGACCAATGATTCGAAACGCCCGCCGCATCCACCTCAACAATCTCATTGCGCACAAAGTCTGCAAAAAAAGGAGTACTAACCCATAACACTATCGACTCACCTTCAGGCACATGACCCTGCCACTCCCTCAGCAACCCCTGAGCCGGTCCGGCGCGGTCAGAGGACCTATCCAGCACGCCGGACGCATATGAGCGATGGGCCGGGTGACAAGCATATTGGCTAAACGCCAGCGCCGCACCACATGTTAACGCCTGCTTAACACCAGCAACCGCATGAGGCACAAACGGCACAGCACTGCCCACGCCCAGCAAACAAAACAACGCAAGACTTCTTGGCCGCCCTCGCCAAGGGCTCCGCTCATAGAATAACAACAATGCGAAAGGCACAATCCCAATAAAGAACGGCACCAAATAGCGCAAAATAGTTCCATACGGCAGGGTACCGGGCCCCAAAATAGCCAATAAGCCGAAGTAGATAGACGATAACGTAACGACCATAACGATCGGAATAAACACCGCCCGACGCCAAAGAGGAGTAAGTAATGCCGCTAACGCGCAGAATCCTAAGACGATAACGAGTGATGTATAGTAGACAGCAGGAACCCCATAGTCCGCCCTGCCAAATGAGAATACAAAGTCAGCTAATCCTGACTCAGAAACCCGACCTGAACCACCCAGCCTAGCGAAGCGAATCCACTCTAAATTGTCGAAGACCTGAAAAAGCCAAGGGAGAATAAATACAACCGTAGCGCCCGCAGGGACAATAAGCCATAGAATAAACTGAGGACGCAAAGACCTGCTTATAGCAAGCAGCCCCAATAGCGGCACAAACAATGCAATTGTGAACACGCCAAAAGATGTCTTTACTGATATTAGTGCGGCAAATAACAAACCGAGACTAACACCAATGATTGGCCGTGACATAGCCTCTGCCCCATCCGCTCTAAACCACCTCTCAATAACAACTATCGACGCCATCATAAAAACGGCACCCGAATAAATCGCCGATGTATTGACATAATGTGCGTCGATCACAACCATCAAAATCGAGCAGATTACAGCAACGCCAACTGCACCTTTTGCTAAGCCGCGCTCCAACAAGAACCCAACGCAAAGCATAGAGCAAAAGACAGCATCGAATACATTGATTGATTTGAGCCCCAGAACATTGATAAAAAACGCTTGGTAAAAGCCCTGACCACCAAACACTTCTTTACCAAGTGCCGCCAGGGGACTTCCAAACATTGAGCCAGTGGCCAACATTTTTACCGGATGAACAAAGTACTTTTGGTAGTCATCGCCTATATTGTAAAACGCAGGATTCAATTGCCACACAACCATCAGAACAAGCAGTGAGAAAAACGCGAAGACACTAAAAAGAAAGGATCGATTGACAACAGTAAGTCGCACTAGATCTAAACGTACAAGCTGAACGACACCAAGAAGCACACCAACAAATAGCCAAACATTCAACGACCAACCAAACGCCAAACCAACAACGTTCAGCCAACCTCCCACGCAAACAGTTATTGCCATACCTATCACCACAGAGAGCGAGATATGTCGACGAAATACCGTTTGACTAGTGATTAGTGCCCCCCACCCAAACATTGATACGGCAAACAACAGGGCAAGCAATAAGTAAAGGACTAGCTCTTTCATAGCATGAAGACAGAATTATAGGAATTAAAAAGACCCGTCAAACAATGACGATCTAAGCGCGCCAAAGGATAGCCGCGTTTTCCTGAAAAATAAGTGACACGTCACTCAAGTTGAGCCGCATAAAAATACACCAACCGTCCTAGATCCGCTCTCATGCGCTTTGAGACCTAGCCAACGATTCGACCACTGACCCACCCAACCAATGCACCAACGGGTGCCTAGAACCTCAAACAACAAAAACAAAAAAGGCCGCCGAAGCAGCCTTTTTCTAATTATTGAAAAAAATTATTCAATAATTTTAGCAACAACACCTGCACCTACTGTGCGTCCGCCTTCACGGATCGCGAAGCGCAAGCCTTCTTCCATTGCGATTGGTGCAATCA
>Ga0209495_1000173_pt1 | contig 49813 bp, 49 predicted proteins | sample EN1Hudsemesocosm_FD_184629 | JGI IMG/M metagenome (GOLD analysis project Ga0209495, IMG submission 184629) | Methane-oxidizing microbial communities from mesocosms in the Hudson Canyon - EN1E Hudson Canyon (SPAdes) (version 2) | ecosystem: Environmental > Aquatic > Marine > Cold seeps | place...
ATCGGGTCTTCAATCGAGATTATATGGCCATGACTATTACGGTTTCGATGCCCAATCATCGAAGCTAAAGATGTAGATTTACCTGTGCCTGTTGCCCCAACAAAGATAATTAAACCACGCTTTGTCATCGATAGCGTTTTAATAACTTCTGGTAATTGCAGGTCATCGACCTTTGGGATATTCGTTTCGATACGACGTAACACCATGCCGCACAAATTACGCTGATAAAACGCACTTACACGAAAACGACCAATGCCCCGCGCACTGATAGCAAAATTACACTCATGATGCTCAGCAAACTCGTCTTTCTGCTTATCGCTCATAGTGCTAAAAACAATTTCTCGGGTTTGCTCCGGCGTGAGTGAAGCCTTGGTCACAGGAACAATTTTGCCATGAATTTTAATACTTGGCGGAACACCCGCGGTGATGAAAAGGTCTGAACCGCCTTTTTCTACCATCACCTTTAATAATTTATCGAAATCCATCTCCCCTCCCCCTTTCTACTCTTTATAAGTTCTCTAACTGCTTTAAAAATTCTCTGGCATTTTAGCTTTTTCACGAGCGGCTTCACGCGTAATAAGGCCTTTCTGCAGCATATTGCTTAAACACTGATCCAGCGTTTGCATCCCCAGTTGAGCACCTGTTTGAATCGCAGAATACATTTGGGCTACCTTATCTTCACGAATCAAGTTTCGAATCGCAGGTGTACCAATCATGATTTCATGCGCAGCAACTCGTCCTCCACCCACTTTTTTCAACAGGGTTTGAGAAATTACTGACTGTAGTGATTCTGACAGCATCGAACGAACCATTGATTTCTCGTTAGCAGGAAATACGTCAACCACACGGTCAATGGTTTTTGCCGCTGACGTGGTGTGTAGCGTGCCAAACACCAAGTGACCGGTTTCTGCAGCCGTTAAGGCTAGTCGTATGGTTTCAAGATCTCGAAGCTCACCAACCAGAATGATATCTGGATCTTCACGAAGCGCTGAACGAAGGGCCTCATTAAACCCTAAGGTATCTCGGTGAACCTCTCGCTGGTTAACCAGACATTTTTTACTTTCATGAACAAATTCTATCGGGTCTTCAATAGTAAGAATGTGGTCATAACGATTGTCATTAATAAAGTCGACCATGGCGGCCAGCGTCGTTGACTTACCAGAACCCGTAGGTCCCGTAACCAACACGAGTCCCCTAGGCACAGCAGCGACATCTTTAAATACCTGCCCCATCCCCAAATCTTCCATCGTTAATACTTTTGACGGAATGGTACGAAATACAGCTCCTGCACCGCGATTTTGGTTAAATGAGTTAACACGGAATCGAGCAACCCCCGGCACTTCGAATGAGAAATCTGTTTCCAGGAACTCTTCAAAATCCTTTCGCTGTTTATCGTTCATGATGTCATAAATTAAGGCATGAACTTCTTTGTGCTCCATAGGAGGCAGGTTGATTCGGCGAACATCGCCGTCAACACGAATCATAGGCGGCAAGCCAGCAGAAAGGTGTAAATCTGATGCGCCTTGTTTTGCAGAAAACGCTAATAGTTCCGTAATATCCATGTCTGTCCCCGATGGATTTGTCTTTATTGTTTATCTTAAATAAAAGTATTGTGTTGAGAATAGAGCCGTTATTTGCTCAAATAGCTAAAAATACATTAGCGATTTCCACTCTATCTCATTGAATAACATAATGATCAGCATAGCAGACAACATCAAAAACGTAAGTCAGCGAATACAAAAAGCAACAAAATTCGCTGATCGCGATGAAAAAAACGTTCAATTACTGGCAGTTACCAAAACTCGAAGCGCAGAAGAGCTAAACAATTGCATTCAGTCAGGGCTCACTCATTTTGGTGAGAATTACCTGCAAGAAGCACTCGTTAAAATTGAGAGTTTAAAAGGTCAGCCCTTAACATGGCATTTTATTGGCCCTATTCAATCAAACAAAACCAGAGCTATTGCAGAACATTTCAGCTGGGTTCATAGTGTTGACCGCCTTAAAATAGCTCAACGACTCAATGAGCAACGTCCAAAAGGTTTGGAACCGCTTAATATATGCATTCAAGTTAATATTAATGATGAAGATTCAAAGTCAGGTATTCCATTAAATGAGCTTGATACCTTGTGTACAGAAATTTCGACACTATCTAATATTAAGCTGAGAGGCCTTATGACTATTCCAGCCTCATCACTTGGTGACAAAGCATTAAGGGACAGCTTTAGGTTGATGCACACAGCCTTTGAACAACTTAAACTCAAATACCCTACTGTCGACACCCTATCAATGGGAATGTCAGGAGATATAGAAGCCGCTATTGAAGAAGGCTCGACCATGGTGCGCGTGGGTACAGCACTTTTTGGGGCTCGAAAGAAGTAACAAGTGACATATATTTTGGAGATTGTTTTGTGAATGTAAAACCTAGTATTACTTTTATTGGTGCAGGAAACATGTCTGGCAGCATCATTGGCGGGTTGGTTAATAACGGTTATCCCGCATCACAGATTACAGCCAGTGCGCCAACTAGGGTCAATTTAGAGAAGCTAGTTTCTCAATACAAAATCAATATCAGTACGGATAATCATCAATCTGCTGCTGAGGCTGATATATTGGTTCTCGGCGTAAAGCCACAAATACTTCAAGCGGTCTGCATGGATCTTGCGCCCGTTTTGGTAGATAAAACACCACTAATTATTACCATTGCAGCCGGCATTGAAACAACGCACATTCAATCATGGCTAGGAAAACAACTGCCTATTATTCGCTGTATGCCCAACACGCCAGCTCTTGTGGCTCAGGGGGCTTCCGGTTTATTTGCTAATGATCAGGTGAGCACAGAGCAACAGCAGCAGGCAGATGAAATTTTCTCTGCGGTGGGTATTACCGAGTGGGTTGATCATGAAGACCAAATGCATGCAATAACCGCTCTGTCAGGCAGTGGACCAGCCTATTTTTTCTTAATTATGGAAGCCTTAGAAGATGCGGCCGTAAAAGCAGGAATACCGAGAGAAAACGCCCGTAAGCTAGGCATTCAAACGGTTTTAGGTGCCGCAGAAATGGCCAAACAAAGCGACCTTGAGCCTGCGCAATTAAAGCGAAATGTAATGTCACCAGGCGGAACGACTGAAAGAGCAATTCAAAGCTTTGAAGAGGGAGGGTTACGAGACCTTTTTGACACCGCCATTTATGCCGCCACCCAGCGATCAAAAGAGCTTGCCGAGCTTCTGGGCGGTAAAGATATTTCGAAACCATCAACTACCGAGGGAGCAAAATAATGGAATCTCTTCTTCCTGAGATTGGCCTCATGTTCATTAACATGTTTTTTGGCCTTTATCTGTTACTTATTCTGCTGCGTTTTCTTTTTCAGCTAGTACGTGCCGATTTCTACAACCCAATATCGCAATTTATACTTAAGGCAACAAACCCCTTACTTATTCCTATTAGGCGAGTAATACCTAGCATTAAGGGCTTAGATATTCCAAGCCTCATACTAGCAATGGCTGTACAGATGCTTGGTGTAGTATTGGTTCTTTTAATTCTTGGCGCAGGCATTAACCCTATTAGTGTAGTTATGTGGTCTGCATTATTATTAATTGCCCTTGTATTACAAATTTATTTCTTCAGCCTTATAATTATGGTTATTGCTAGCTGGGTTGCACCTCAAAGCCATAACCCTGCTCTAGCTTTAATACATCAGTTATTAGAGCCTGTGACCAAACCCATCAGAAATATCCTTCCCGACATGGGGGGGATCGATCTTTCACCAATATTGATTTTTTTCGTTATTACTATACTGAAAAAAGTAGTTCTAGTGTACATTCCTCCAGTCCTGGCTATGTTTGTATAGAAAATTTCGTCACCCTATAGCTTGACCACAGAATCCAGTCTTCGGCACAAGGATTCTGTGGTCAAGTCGCAGAATAACGACACAATGTTCACAAGTTCACAAAAACACCTGAAATAACAACTCTTTACATAAAAAAACGCATCACATCACGTCATCTAATGACCCTCTATCCAATTGAATTTATTAATAATTCACACTACCTAACAAGTATTACAGCTCAAAAAATAAATAAACACTCCGTCAGAATACAAGACGAAAGCAAAAACTCTTTCTATAATCAGCAGATATCACTATTCAGCTTAAAATTTGATCAAACTTTTTTACTTTCGGGGATTCAAGCATGAGCTCAGGCAGCCTCTCTCACCAGGTAGAAGCCTATTATGGTTGGAAGAAAAATTTAATCCGTGAACTAGCCAGATACCAAGACTGGCTGCAGAGTAATGACCTCTATTCGGATGATATCGCCAGCCGCTTACAACGAGGGATGACGCTCCTTAAAGAAGACGAACTCACCCTGGCTTTTGTGGGTGAATACTCCCGTGGTAAAACAGAGCTGATTAACGCCTTATTCTTTTCAGAGTTTGGCCAAAGAATGCTGCCGTCTCAGGCCGGGCGCACAACCATGTGCCCTACCGAGCTATTTTACGACCGAAATAGTGGCAAAAACTACCTTAAGCTACTCCCCATCGAAACGCGTAAAGAAGATACCACGCTTTCTCAGTTATCTAAGCAAACTGAAAAGTGGACCACTATAGAGCTAGATACCTCATCACCAGAATCAATGAAGCTCAGCCTGGATGAAGTAGCCAAAACCCATCTCGTTAGCATTGAAGAAGCCAAAGATTTGGGTTTTCATGAAACCATGCTTGATCATGACCCAATAGACAAAGACAAGGTCATTATCCCCGCTTGGCGTCATGCTAAAATCAGTCTTGATAACCCTCTACTAAAAAGAGGATTAAGGATTTTAGATACTCCCGGTCTAAACGCCTTGGGTTCGGAGCCAGAATTAACCATAAGCATGATCCCCAACGCCCATGCGGTTATCTTTTTATTAAGCGCAGACACTGGCGTTACTGCTAGTGATTTGACCATTTGGAAAGATTACATAGCCACCGCAGACTCAGATCATAGAGCCGGGCGCTTTGCTGTATTAAACAAGATTGATGTTTTGTGGGATGACCTTCAGGGCGACGATTATGTAGAGCAGTCTATCCAAAAGGTTCGCCAATACACGGCAGACCATTTGGATATGGATGTTAAAGACGTGCTTCCTCTATCCGCTAAACAAGCATTAATAGGCAAAGTAAAAGGGGACCATGCCCTTTATGAAAAAAGCGCACTGCCCGAATTAGAAGATTTAATTAGCGATAAAATTCTGGCGAATAAAGAACAGCTCATCACCAAAACACTGCTTAACGATATCTTGGGGATGCTGCAGAACAGCCAGGCTATACTTTCTGCTCGTATGCAGTCACTTACAGATCAGCTGGATGAGTGTAAAGATAAAGGTGTAAGCAAAGAGTTAATTAAAAATCTGACCGATAAAACACAGGCAGACTATGACTTTTACTACAAGAAACTGATTACGCTACGCTCTAGCCGGCGCCTGATGAAATCACAGGGAGAAATACTGGCAAACCTAATATCTGAAGAAAGACTTGAAGATCAAATTCGTCAAACCCGTGAGAAAATGAAAGATAGCTGGACCACCATTGGCATGAACCGTGAAATGGGGAAGCTCTTCGATTTTATTGACCATGAACTCAACAACCTGGCCAGCGAGGGCAGACTCGCCGAAAAAATGGTACAGTCTATCTATAAGCGCTACACAGAAGATACTCGCGCCAAACACCTCCATCCCAAGCCATTTGCAACAGCTAAGCATGTTCGTTCACTAAGGGCGCTGAAGAGTAAAGCTACACACTTCCGTCGAGACCCTAGAAACATTATGACGGAACAAACGCTACTCATTAAGCGTTTCTTCGATACATTAGTTGGGGAAGCTAGGCTTATCCATAGTCGAATACTCACTGAGTCTGAAACCTGGCCAAGTGAGGCTCTGCTCCCAATCATGCAGTACACATTGGAACAAAAGCAGTTACTTGAGCACCAAATTCGTCGAATTAAAGGCCTTTCTCGCAATAATAAAGATGCTCGCTCGCAACAAGAACAACTCCAATCGCTAGTGAGTGACACACAAAAACAGCTAATGATCGCAGAAAGTATACAGCGTCATTTCAGAAAACCTGCGCCTAGTCAGCTTAGTCAGAAGGTAGTTAGCCTTACAGGGTTTGCGGGGTAAACGTTGATTGTATGCGCTGAACACACCATTTTTTTGTGGTGTGTTCAGCGCACTCTACAATACAGAACGAAGCTCTTATAACTTTCTACTTGCCACCTGTAACTACTTACCATTACACTGCGCTTTGCAGTACCACTAATACTTTCTTATCCACCACCCAGTAAGAGCCAATGCCTGAAACACTACCTATAGATTCAGTCGGTCTGGTAACGCCCCAGACACTCCACTTTGATGAGCCTCTGACTTTACAATGCGGCAAAGTACTCCCTCAATACGATCTGACTTATGAAACTTACGGTGAGCTTAACGACGATGCGAGTAATACCATACTCATCTGCCATGCGCTAAGCGGGCACCATCACGCGGCAGGCTATCACTCAATGGATGAGAAAAAACCTGGCTGGTGGGATAGCTGCATAGGACCTGGCAAACCCATCGATAGCGCTCGTTTCTTTATCGTTAGCCTTAATAATCTGGGTGGATGTCACGGCAGTACAGGCCCCACAAGTACAAACCCACTCACAGGCAAGCCTTACGGCCCTGACTTTCCTGTAGTTACGGTAAAAGACTGGGTAGTCAGCCAAACTCGACTGGCAGATAAACTAGGCATTAAAAAATGGGCAGCCATTATTGGTGGAAGCCTTGGAGGTATGCAAGCGCTTCAGTGGTCTATAGACTACCCGGAACGTCTGGGTCACGCGGCGGTTATTGCTTCAACCTCTAAGCTTACTGCGCAGAACATTGCCTTTAACGAAGTAGCCCGTAAAGCCATTACCTCTGACCCCGCATTCCACGAGGGGCGTTACTATGAGTACGACACAATCCCTAAAAAAGGCTTAATGCTGGCACGAATGGTAGGGCATATTACCTACCTTTCAGATGAAGCAATGGGTGAAAAGTTTGGTAGAGACATGCGCAACAAAGCCTTTAAATTTGGCTATGATGTGGAATTTGAAGTAGAAAGCTACCTTAATTACCAGGGTGAACGGTTTTCTGAAAATTTTGATGCCAATACTTACTTGCTAATGACCCGGGCGCTAGACTATTTTGACCCTGCCAAAGAGTACAACGGGCACCTTGAAGATGCCTTGAAAAAAGCCTTATGCAAGTTTCTGGTCATTTCATTCAGCACCGACTGGCGGTTTGCTCCAGAGCGTTCAGAAATACTGGTCAATGATTTAGTAAAAGCCGATAAAAGTGTCTGCTATACAGAAATAGACACACCTCATGGCCATGATGCTTTTTTGATCCCTACCCCCCGCTATATGGCTGTATTTAATGCTTTTATGGATCGCGTTGCTAAGGAGGTTTGCTAATGCGTGCCGACCTCAAAATAATTGAACAGTGGATCAAACCTAATTCCAGAGTACTGGATGTTGGCTGTGGTGACGGCACCTTACTTCACCACCTTCAGGAAAATAAACAAGTTAGTGGTTATGGTCTTGAAATAAGTTCTTCTAATATCACTAGCTGCATTGAAAAAGGTGTTAATGTCTTAGAGCAGAATGTTGATGAGAAAGGTCTATCTAACTTCGAAGACCAACGCTTTGACTCTATTGTTATGACACAAGCACTTCAAGCCCTCAGGCAGCCAGATGTAATGCTTGATGAAATGCTAAGACTAGGTAAAGAGTGCATCATCACCTTTCCTAATTTTGCATACTGGCGAACACGCTCTTACCTTATGCGCAAAGGAAGAATGCCAATATCTAAAGCATTGCCCTATACTTGGTACAACACACCCAATATTCACCTATGCACATTTAAAGATTTTGAAGCGCTTTGTTATCAAAAAAACATTCATATTCTTAACCGTACGGTGGTAGATAAAGAGCACCAGCGCCGCTGGTTTATCAACATGTGGCCCAATATGCTAGGCGAAATTGCAATTTATAGAGTGACACGCTAAGCCATCCCTTGCAGAAACCAGACAAACCGGGAGAACGCTATGAAAACAAGAACGAGCACAGCAACAAAACCAACATTACTTATGTTACTGAAAGGCATCATCACGCTATTCACCTTGGTGCTTTTTAGCACCCAAAGTGCACAGGCCGAACAAAAGGAACGTTTTGGTGATTATGAAGTTCACTATAGCGCCTTCACGAGCACCTTTTTAACACCTGAAATTGCAAAACAATATGGCATTGTTCGCAGCAAAGCCATAGGCGTGATTAACATCAGCGTACTTAAAAAATCTGAGAGTGGACTTTTTGAACCCGTTCCAGCTCAACTTGAAGGCATGAGAACCAACGATATACAACAGCAACAGTTTCTTGCTTTCCGAAGAGTGAAAGAAGGAAAGGCTATTTATTATCTTGCTGAAGTTCAGTTTATGGAAGGAGAGGTGCTGACATTTAATATTTCTGCCACGCCAGAAGGGCAGCCCCAGCCTTTAAAGTTGCGTTTCAGCCAAACGTTTTATAATGAGAAGAAATAGCTACAAAATTATCAATGAGGTTTAACTCTAATGAAAGTTGTTTTAGCGAGCGGTAACAAAGGAAAACTGAACGAGTTTAACCAGCTTTTAAAACCTTTAAATATTGAGGTAGTGCCACAATCAGACTTTAATATTACCTCTGTGGAGGAAACTGGTCTTACCTTTATTGAAAATGCGATACTTAAGGCTCGTCATGCTAGTGAAATTTCTGGTTTACCCGCTATTGCTGACGATTCTGGTCTTGAAGTTGATGCATTAAATGGTGCTCCCGGCATTTACTCCGCACGTTTTTCTGGTGAAGAGGCGACGGATGCTACAAACAATCAAAAATTACTCGAAGCATTAAAAGATACTACAAATGAAGAACGTACTGCCCGCTTCCAGTGCGTATTGGTATATCTTAAGCATCCAGCTGACCCAACACCTATCGTATGCCAAGGTAGCTGGGAAGGTTATATTCTAAGAGAGCCCAGAGGCGAGCAAGGCTTTGGTTATGACCCGTTATTCTGGGTACCGTCTAAAGAGTGCTCTTCCGCAGAGCTCAATCGTGATGAAAAAAATGCAATGAGTCACAGAGGCAAAGCATTACGTGTACTTATTAAGCAGATGTCAGGCATTTAACCCCTGTCATCAAGCCCATAGCTAATAAAGACAGTTAGAAAGACGATTAACATGCTTAAACTTACCGAATTACCGCCTCTGAGCCTATATATACATGTACCCTGGTGTGTTCGAAAGTGCCCTTATTGTGATTTCAACTCCCATGTTAGCTCTGGAGGCATTCCTGAAGAAGCATACCTCAAAGCCCTGATTAACGACTTTGATCTTGATACCAAATACGGTCAAGGCCGCCCTCTTCGCTCTATTTTCATAGGAGGAGGAACACCCAGTCTGCTCTCCCCTCAGTTTTATAGATCTCTGCTTGGCCATATTAAACGTAAAACAGCATGGACTGATGACATTGAAATCACCATGGAAGCCAACCCAGGCACGGTAGAGCAAAATAGTTTTGAGGAATACCGAAAAGCAGGCATCAATCGCTTATCCATGGGGATTCAAAGTTTTGATGATCAAAAACTAAAATCACTGGGAAGAATACATAACAGTGCAGAAGCACAAAAGGCCATTACAGTGGCTCGACAAAGTGGATTTGATAACTTCAACCTTGACCTGATGCATGGTTTACCTGATCAAACTGAAAAAGAGGCACTTCTAGACCTTGAAATAGCCTTATCATTTAAGCCCCCTCATTTGTCCTGGTATCAACTAACTATTGAGCCTAATACGGAGTTCTATAACCGTCCTCCCCAACTGCCTGAGGATGATGCTTTATGGAAAATACAAGAATCTGGTCAAGCATTATTAAAACATCATGGTCTACAGCAATATGAAATATCCGCTTATGCCTTAAAAGGTCAACACGCACAACATAATCTTAACTACTGGCAGTTTGGTGACTATATTGGCATTGGTGCGGGCGCTCATGGCAAAATCACTCAATTAAATGCAGATGAGCCCCAAATTAAGCGCTACCAAAAAACCCGCCAACCTGATGCCTACCTGAATAGAATTGGTCACTATAATGCTTCTAGCAACATCCTTCAGGCAGAAGACCTCCCGCTTGAGTTCTTGATGAACGTATTAAGGCTAAATAATGGTGTTAAAGAAGCACTTTACTCAGAAAGAACCGGCCTGCCTATAGAGACTCTGGAGCCCGTATTGAGTCAAGTGAGAAAAGAAGGTTTAATAGAAGTAACAAAATTACAGGCAACAGAGAAAGGACTGCTGTTTTTAAACCCGCTTCTAGATCGTTTTTTATAAAAAACAGGCTATAGTAAGCACAAGCAAGCTTATAATTTTCAACAACAAAAACGTAGTTATAAACAGTTATAAACAAAGGATCCAAATGTTTTTCAGGGAATATAACCAGACTCGATTCCTAATCATCGATAGCAATATTAAACTTAGGATGATTATGGAAGAGTACCTGAAATCCTACGGAGCATGGTTTATTGATTTTGCTGCAGACGGTATCGAAGCAGTAGAAAAGTGCCAAAAAGGTATCTTTGATGTAGTTATTTGTGACTATAACCTTGGCGCAAAAAATGGGCAGCAAGTACTTGAAGAACTAAGACACCGCAAGTTTCTAAAACATGCCTCGCTCTTTATTATGATGTCAGCAGACACTACCAAAGACATGGTTCTAGGTGCTATTGAATACCAACCAGACGCTTATATCAGCAAGCCTATTACTCGCGACCCCCTAAAGCAGCGACTAGACAGCCTTCTTCTCGACTCTGAAGCGCTCTACGATATTAAATACTCCATTGATTGCGACGATATTGATGAGGCTATTTATCTCTGCGAACAGAAGATACGCAAACGCAGCAAATATGCTAGCTGGTGTAATAAAACCAAGTCATCATTACTGTTTCAAACAAAGCAATACGATGAAGCCAAAGCCGTGTATGACGAAGTTCTTAAAACTCGGCCGTTACTCTGGGCAAAAATTGGTTTGGCAAAAGTAGCTATTGAAGAAGAGAAATACTCTGTAGCTGAGCCTATTTTACAAGATATCCTTAAAAATAACCCTTTATGCCTAACAGCCTATGATTTGCTAGCTGATATTTATGAGCATACTCAACGAAAGAAAGCGGCACAAGAAACACTGCTTGAAGCCGTAAGTCATTCTCCTAGATCAATCCAGAGACACGTTCGACTAGGTGAGTTATGCATAGAAAATCAAGATTATGAAATAGCTACTGAAGCCTTTAGAAATGCCACCGAACATGGCGAGCAATCAGTTTATCAAAATGCCAATAACTACCTTAACTTTGCCCGCTGCCTGCATGAAACATCTACCACGCTTGAAAGAACACTTCGATTCAGTCGATCAGATGAAGCTTTAAACGCCATTAATCATATAAAAAAACGCTTTGAAGAAGAAGATAAAGTAAGCTTTCAATCAAGTATGATAGAAGCAAGAATCCATAGAACCTGTGAGCAAGACAGAGAAGCTAACCAGGCCTTAGACAAGGCTCAGCAATTCTACTTAATGATAGCCTCCGAGCTTAGCCCAGATATCGCGATGGAATATGCTCAAACATTATTTACACTCAACAAAGATAGCGAAGCAGAGTTAGTATTAACTCAGTTATCTGCATTACACGGAAATGATAAGGCACTTCAAAAGAAAATTGAAGCGCTGCGTGATGAACCCGTTTCATGGCAAGACCGCACCAAAGCCGCGGAGCTGAACAAAATTGGGATTCAACACTTTGAGTCAGGCGATCACCGTCAGGCCATTGAGGTATTTCAAAATGCTCTGGCATATTCCCCAAGACATCCAGCACTTAATTTGAATCTGATTCAGGTGCTAATGAAACTCATACCCACCGAACAAGACAGTAGTGACAGCCTACAATTATGTCAGCAGTGCCTTAAGCGGGTTAGCCATATCAAAAATGATCACAAGCAATACAAACGTTACCAGTTTTTAACTAAAAAACTGGAAAAATTAGCAACATAACTAACTAGAGCCATTAAATTTAAACTGTACGCCTAAACAACAAATCCCAAACACCGTGCCCTAAGCGCTCACCTCGTCTTTCAAACTTGGTTACAGGGCGATATTCTGGTCGTGAGGCGTATTGCCCTGAACCCTCTATATTTTCATAGTGCTCAGCGGCAGACATCACCTCCATCATATGATTTGCATAATTTTCCCAGTCTGTAGCCATATGAAAAACGCCACCTACTTTAAGTTTTTTACGAATATTCTGCACAAATTCAGGCTGCACTAAACGGCGTTTATGGTGCTTTTTTTTATGCCAGGGATCGGGAAAATAAAGCTGTACACGATCAAGAGAGCCATCAGGAATACACTTTGCCAGAACTTCATTGGCGTCATCACAAAAAAGCCGGATATTATCCAATTGAAGTTCATTTATCAGGGTTAAAATGGCTCCTAGCCCTGGGCGATGTACTTCTACACCAATAAAGCCTGTATCTTTATTGCTATTGGCCATTTCAGACAGAGAGCCACCCATACCAAAACCTATTTCTAAGACAATCGACTTATTACCAGGAAATAGTTTAGAGTAATCAAGCATACCCTCTTCAATGGTGCAGCCCTTATCTTCCCATGACTGATCCCATCCCTTTTGTTGTGCACTTGTCATTCTCGCACCACGAATCACAAAACTTCGTATAGGTCGGTGGTGTTTTTCTGTCGTATTATCAGTCATAGCGTTATCATCAGTCATAATTGGCTCTTTAAACATAAATTCAATGCCCGCGCACCCGCGCATGATAGAAGTGAGTTAAAAAATAATCAAGTTGTAAAAATGCCAGAATGACTAGAGGAACACACATGCAAGCGCATCATATTGAACTTATTAGAAAAACAATAAAACTAGCCCAACACAATATGAGACAGGGTCACGGAGGCCCTTTTGCTGCAATTATAGCTAAAGACGGCATTGAAATAGCCACTGGATGTAACAACGTGACAACAAGGAACGACCCTACAGCCCATGCAGAGGTTATGGCTATCCGAAATGCCTGCCAAAAACTAAATACATGGAAGCTGGACAATTATGAGCTCTATACCAGTTGTGAACCATGCCCCATGTGTCTTAGCGCTGCCTATTGGGCAGGAATTAATAAAATATGGTTCTCAGCTAAGAGTGAAGATGCCTGTCTTGCTGGCTTCGACGACAGTCATATTTACCAAGAAATAGCAAAGCCAGCAGAACAACGAAAAATAGACATGTCAGTACTGCTTCCCGCTGACGGAGAAGCGCTTTTAAATGAGTGGGTAGAGCTACCTAATAAAGTTATGTACTGATTCAGTTTAATCCTGTTGGAGCACCTATCGATTCTACAAATTGTTTTATCTCATCCCGCACTTGACGATAACAATCTAACTTACTTTCTTCATCATTAGAGTACTCTGCAAGCTTGGGTGGATCATCAAACGGGGTATGCACGACCTTGGTAGCAGCGGTAAATGAAGGGCATGATTGGTTGGCATGGTCACAAACGGTATAGATCACATCAAAATGGATATCACTTAAATCAGCAATATTTTTCGATTGATGCCTGGAAATATCAATGCCAGCCTCAGCCATAACCGCTACAGCATGAGGGTTTAAACCGTGAGTTTCTATGCCTGCAGAATAAGCATCAACATGCTCATTCATTAAAGCCTTTGACCAACCCTCTGCCATTTGGCTGCGACAAGAGTTCCCTGTACACAAGAATAGAACTTTTTTCTTATTATACGCCTGCAACGATAGTGCTCCTTAGATATTAATGACATAGCTAAACTAATATAGACAGGATTCTTCGACCTGCCTTTATTAACTTAGTTCAAAATCAATGTAGCTCAAGTTTACTCGTCTTCAGCCGATAACTTTATCAGCAAGATTTATTAAGCGTAACATAATCAACAGGAGGCTAGCTGTGAATAAGGCTTACCGTACGTCCATAATAATACTATTACTCGCACTTACACCATGGGCAAATACCGGTGCTACAGAATCAATAAAATTAATCACACAAGCCGAGTTGATGCTAATACTTCCCTCTGACGCAGACCTGCAAAATATCAAGCGCCAACAAAAAGCGTTTAAGCGAGGGCTTTACTGGACGAAAAACAAAACATTAAAGCATCTTGATATCCGTCACTCTACGACATAATTGTTAAGTGGAGGATAAAATTTTTCAAGTTACGACGTCGTTCGTCGATCCAGCTTTCGATAGCCCAGCGCTTCAGTAATATGTTGAGTAGACACCTTGTCTACCTGCTGAAGGTCTGCAATGGTTCTCGCTACTCGCAAAACACGATGAAATGCCCGAGCAGAAAGTCCTAGACGATTCATTGCCCCTTCTAACAAGGCACGAGACTGCTCGTTAAGCTGGCAAACCTCTTCTAGCTCACTCCCGGATAACTCCCGATTAGCTTTGCCTGAACGTTGATATTGCATCTCCCTAGCTTTCAAAACTCGTGCTTTGACCGTTTCACTACTTTCAGTATTAAGCGTTTTTCTAACCAGAACATCGCCTGATTGGGCAGGAACCTCTACATGCAGGTCAAAGCGATCTAACAATGGACCTGACAGTTTTTGGCGATACTTAGCAACTTGAAGTGGCGTGTCTGTGCACTCAATACTCGGATGTCCATGATATCCGCAAGGGCATGGGTTCATTGCAGCGATTAACTGGAATCGAGCGGGGAAGGTAATTTGAGAAGCAGCCCGTGATATAGAAATTTGCCCGCTTTCCAATGGTTCACGTAAAACTTCCAGCACCTTTCGACTATATTCAGGAAGCTCATCCAAAAAAAGCACTCCATTATGGGCGAGGGTTATCTCACCAGGTTTGGGTGAGCTACCACCACCGACTAAAGCAACAGCTGAAGCCGTATGATGCGGGGTTCTAAAAGGCCGTTGCCCCCAAGTAGAAATATCTAGCGCCCTGCCGCTAATGGAATGTATCGCTGCCACTTCTAATGACTCAGCTTCCGTCAGGCCTGGAAGAATACCGGGTAACCGTGAGGCCAGCATACTCTTACCCGTTCCCGGGGGACCGTAAAATAATAAATTCAAACCCGCAGCAGCAGCTATTTCTAATGCTCTTCTAGCTAAAAACTGCCCTTTAACTTCCGATAAATCAGCCGTAGGCTTTCGGGTAATACACTGCTCATCAAAGACTATTTCGGATAATTTTGCTTGTTCCTTAATATCAGAGCATACATCCAGCAGGTGTCGGGCAGCGAGCATACGCGTCGTCTTGCACAACGATGCCTCTTCACAATTTGCAGTCGGCACATAGAGCGTTCTGCCTTCTTTACCGCAGGCCATTGCAGCAGGCAAGCAACCCTGTACACCTCGCAGCTCACCCGTTAATGCCAATTCACCAATAAACTCACGTTTATCTAAGGGCTCCATGGGGAGTTGATGGGAGGCAGCCAAAATACCTAGCGCTATTGCCAGATCATATCGCCCTCCTTCTTTAGGAAGGTCTGCGGGGGCAAGGTTAATGGTGACTCTTCGGGTTGGAAAATCAAAGCCCGAATTAATCAAGGCACTCCTAACCCGGTCTTTACTTTCTTTCACCGCTGTTTCGGGAAGACCTACGATAGAAAGACTGGGCAACCCATTAGATATATGTGTTTCGACTGTAACTAAAGGAGAGCTCACACCCACACGGGCGCGACTATATACAATTGAGAGAGACATAGCGTTCCTTGCTATTAATGTTCCATGATGGTGCACTTAAAATGCACCTTTTATTTTTTACTCGGGGATTACATCGTTTTTAAAACACGAAGGTTTAAAAAACTTAGATCTTATTTTGATGCCTGCTCCAGCTCACTCACTTGTTTCTCTAGCTGTTCGAGCATTGAGCGTGTTTTTTGTAATACGGCTTGCTGAGTTTCAAACTCTTCGCGGGTTACAAGATCTAATTTTGTCAGGACACTGCTCACAACCATCTTTACATGATTATGTAGATCATCTTGTGCAGATTTGGCAGCATCAGGAATAAATTGACCCACCTGTTCATGTATTGTGTTTAAAAGTTGCTGTGGGGTTAACATCTGCAATGGCTCCTTTAATAAAGTCTGGCGTCTGATTTTCAGTTGAACATTCTAACATGCTAATCAATAAGCGCTAAATAATTCATTACGCACCATACCAGTGCGCATTTCATTATCAAAAAACAACTATTGCACCAAATACATTCGCAGATCGCTGCAATGCGCTATAATTGGGCTAAGCAATTAACTAAATGAAAAATAAACATCGCTATCTAACTGTTTTTAATGTTATTTTTATCATTGGCATAGCTAGTGCTAATACTACGTACAATCCGCACGGTTACTTTATAAGAGTACAGTGTGCGTAGAAAAGCTCTGGTCAACTGACCAAAAAACTTAAAACTCGGTGGGTATAAAGGATAAAACATATGAAACTCGTAACTGCCATAATCAAGCCTTTTAAACTAGATGACGTGCGTGAAGCATTATCAGACATTGGTGTACAAGGTATCACCGTAACAGAAGTAAAAGGTTTCGGTCGCCAGAAAGGTCACACTGAACTATACCGCGGCGCGGAATATGTTGTTGATTTTCTTCCTAAAGTAAAAGTTGAAGTGGCTATTGATCTTGACCTTCTTGATCAGGTTATTGATGCAATCACTAAAGCAGCAAATACTGGAAAAATTGGTGACGGAAAAATCTTCGTAACCACTTTAGAGCAGATTATTCGTATTCGTACCGGTGAAACAGGTGCAGATGCTGTTTAAACGGCATTGATACGAAAAAATAATTCTTAAAATTTAATTCAACTGAGCCTAGTGCGGAGGGCTTAAGATGGAAGACAATATTTTCCAATTGCAATATGCAATGGACACGTTCTACTTTCTCGTTTGTGGTGCATTGGTTATGTGGATGGCAGCTGGTTTTGCCATGCTTGAAGCCGGCCTTGTACGTTCTAAGAACACCACTGAAATTCTAACTAAAAACGTCGCATTGTTTGCGATCTCATGCACCATGTACATGATTTGCGGTTACGCCATTATGTATCAAGGCGGTGCTGAACTGTTTTTCTTAAGCGGTATTGAAGCTGACGGCGTTGCCGGTGCTGAAGAGGCTGCAACTTATGCACCTGCTGCTGACTTCTTCTTCCAGGTTGTATTCGTAGCCACTGCCATGTCTATTGTATCTGGTGCTGTTGCCGAGCGAATGAAACTATGGGCTTTCCTTGCATTTGCTGTAGTTATGACTGCATTTATCTATCCAATGGAAGGTAGCTGGACTTGGGGCGGACAATCAGTTTTCGGTTTATTCAGCCTTTCTGAGCTAACTGAGAATGTAATGGTTGATGGCGAAATGACATATTTTGCTTTCACTGACTTTGCAGGATCAGGCATTGTACACTTAGCAGGCGCATCAGCTGCATTAGCCGGCGTTCTTTTACTGGGCGCTCGTAAGGGTAAATACGGCCCTAATGGCCAGGTTAATGCGATACCGGGTGCAAACTTGCCAATGGCTACCTTAGGTACATTTATCCTTTGGTTGGGTTGGTTCGGTTTCAACGGTGGTTCTGTTTTGGCTTTAGCCAGCGTAGAAAGTGCTAATGCAGTGGCTGTTGTATTTATGAACACCAATGCAGCCGCAGCAGGTGGCGCGATGTCAGCATTAATCGCTGCTCGCTTATTATTCGGTAAAGCGGATTTAACCATGCTATTAAACGGCGCGTTAGCGGGCTTAGTGGCGATTACTGCAGGTCCAGATACTCCTACAGCATTATCTGCAACAATCATCGGTGCCGTCGGTGGTATATTGGTAGTATTTAGTATTATCACTTTAGATAAGTTGAAGATTGATGATCCAGTTGGTGCAATCTCGGTTCACGGTGTAGTTGGCTTATTTGGTGTAATGGTTGTTCCGTTCACTAATGACGGCACTTCATTTGTAGCTCAATTCATCGGTGCTGCCACAATCTTCATCTGGGTATTCGGCGCATCACTCATTGTTTGGGCAATCCTGAAAGCAGTAATGGGTATTCGTGTTAGCGAAGAAGAAGAGTACGAAGGTGTTGACCTTGCAGAATGTGGTATGGAAGCGTACCCAGAGTTCTGTAATAAATAACACAGCAAGTAAAATCATCTACTCTCATTGATGACTAAAGGGCACCTTTTTAAGGTGCCCTTTTTTGTGTCTATGACAAAAACCAAATGAGCACTGCATCACAATTTTTAACTATTACTTACCAAACCATCACACAAACTTAAGCTAGTATCTTTTATCTCACATTTAATTTCACAATTAACAATCCAGCATAGATAATATAGTCAGCACAATAACTGACAATAACTCACGTTGTAACAAGTGAAGAATAAAAGGTGATGAATGACAGCGCAGGCATCTTCTCTCAAAGATACGCAAGAGTTAACCAGTTCAGATTTTTCCACTCCTAGCGCTAGACGAGCCTTTCCAAGACGCGCAGCCAAATGGTCAATAGCCGTTAAAACAACAAAGGGACACAAAGTAGAAGGAAAAACAATTAATGTATCAAGGGAAGGCTTGCTTATCGCACTAAGCATTGGCCCTAAACTAGGCGACAAGTTATTTGTTGATACTATTGTATTTCATAAAGGTAACCGCCTAAACCTGCAGGGCGTTGCCGTAGTGAAGCATAACAGCATCCAAGGCAATAACTTTAATATTGGGCTTCAATTTACCGTGGCCACTGAGCTAACAACTAAGTTTCTAGATAAATATGCATCTAACGAAATCTAATATACTTACATTAGCAGGTCTGACTTTGCATATAGAAACTATCATTGGTATGACGGATATAAAGGACTAATTCCAACTCCGCTTCTGAGCGATTATCAAAAGGGCCTTCCTGAGTAAATTCACGAGTAATAAAGTACCATAAACCACCGATACACAAAAACCGCTCACCCCGAAACCACGTCTTATTAGACTCACCCGCTCTAACGACCATACAGCACCCCACTCACACAACGTTCTTATTAAAGATTATTGGACATTATTTGTACAGTATAGATGGGGTTTTGAAACAAGATTAGAATAATGCGAGCTATAAACTGATCGTTTTATAATCAGCTTATAGCTTAATAAAGCTCAGGGTTAATCTAAGTTCAAATCAATTTTCATAAACTCAGGAATGGCTAAAGCGCCTTTATGAATATCTTTATTGTAGTAGCGCGTTACAAAAGGACGCAAATCTGCATCTTCTTCACGAAAATAGGCCAGCGGTTTCTGTTTGCCTGCCATAGTGGCACTCCACCATCCAGTGGGATAAACAGGCTGAGGGAAAGGGAGCGTATGAACATGATCAAAACCAGCCTCTTTCATATCCTTATGAACTGATTTTATGATTGTTTTGCTATGTAACAACGGAGATTCACTCTGCTGCACAAGAATGCCTCCTTCTTTAAGTGCCAGCATGCAGTTACGATAGAAATCAACAGCAAACAAGCCTTCTGCAGGGCCTACGGGGTCTGTTGAATCAACAATGATTACATCAATTGAGCCTGGAACAACATCGGCCATCCATTTGATTCCATCACCAAAGAAAAAATTGGCTCTAGGATCTTTATTTGCAGAACAGAGATCAGGAAAATAACGCTCAGCCATCTGGGTTACCAACTCATCAATCTCAACTTGCCATGCTTCTTGCACGTCAGGATGTTTTAGTACTTCTTTTAACGTTCCACAATCTCCACCACCAATAATGACCACTTTTTCTGGGTTTGAATGAGTGAACAAGGCAGGGTGGGTCATCATTTCATGGTAAAGAAAATTATCACGTTCAGTCAGCATCACACAGCCGTCTATCACCATTAAATTACCAAACGTTTCAGTTGAGTAGATTTCAATATGCTGAAATTCACTTTTCTCATCATGAAGCTTCTCTTTTACGCTCAAAGAAAACGCGGTCCCCTCATTCTGAAATTTTTCTGTAAACCACTTTTCGTTAGACAATTCTTTCATGGATACATCTGATGACAAATTACTCATTGCTGCATTCTCCTAACCTGCTGACCCATTAACCTGCTGACACATACGGACTTATTCTAATCTTAACCACAAAATAGTCACGGTTTTTATTTCCATCTATACTAACCGTAGAGTATCCAGACCATACGCTGACTTTAAGGGAATCAATGAAAGAGACAACAAGCAGTAAATATAATATTCCTTACTGGAGTGAGGGGTATGTTGATATTAATCAGTCCGGTGATGTGGTCATTAAACCTCATCGCCATAATGACGACTTGCAAATAAACTTAAAAAAACTCGTTGAGCGTCTCAAGCAAAATCAGCTACAAACACCTATTTTAATCCGTTTCAACGAGATATTACATGACAGGGTTAATAGCCTTTGCAATGCATTCAATTTAGTTTCTGAGCAACATGACTATAAAGGCAACTACACCATAGTCTACCCAATAAAAGTTAATCAACAGCGTAGAGTTGTAGAAGAAATTATTTGCGCTGAACCTGCAGCAGAACGCAATCAAATTGGACTTGAAGCAGGGAGTAAACCGGAGCTAATGGCGGTACTGGCAATGTCACAAAAGCCTGGCGCTACGATTATCTGTAATGGTTACAAAGACAGGGAGTACATTCGCCTTGCACTCATTGGGCAGAAGCTGGGAAGACAAGTTTTTATTGTGGTTGAGAAACCATCTGAACTCATACTAATTATTGAAGAAGCCGCTAAACTTAAGGTTACGCCACTAATAGGTGTACGAATACGCTTATCAACAATTGGTAAAGGTAACTGGCAAAACACAGGCGGAGAAAAGTCAAAATTTGGCCTCTCCGCAAGCCAGATTTTAGACGTCATTTCTGTTCTTAAAAAATACAATGCCTTGGGCTCTCTCAAATTACTCCACTTTCACTTAGGCTCACAAATAGCCAACATTAGAGACATACAAACAGGGCTGGGTGAGTGTGCGCGATTTTACAGCCAGCTAAGATCTCTCGGTGCAAACATTACAACGGTTGATGTTGGTGGAGGCCTTGGCATCGATTACGAAGGGACTCGCTCTCGCAGTAGCTGCTCAATGAATTACAGTATTGCTGAATATGCCTATAACGTCGTTCACGCCTTTAAAGAAGAATGCGAACGCTCTGACCTTCCTCACCCCAATATTATTAGCGAGTCAGGAAGAGCCTTAACCGCTCACCATGCCATTTTAGTAGCTGATGTTATTGATGTGGAATCCCCTGAAGCTGGTCGTTTAGAAGAACCTAAAGAAAGCGCACCGTCCTCTCTTAAAACCCTATGGGGAGACTACCAGACGCTGGTTTTGTCTAACAGTAAACGCTCTATTATTGAAATTTATCATGATGCAGCTCATGCAATGGCTGATGTACATAGCATGTTCGCTCACGGCATCGTGACACTTCAAGATAGAGCTCATGCTGAGCAAATTTATCTGGCAACCTGCATAGAAGTCCGTTTACGACTAAGGCAGGAAAATAGAGTTCACCAAGAAATTATGGATGAATTAAACGAGAAACTAGCTGACAAGCTTTTTGTTAACTTCTCTCTCTTTCAATCTCTGCCTGATATTTGGGGGATTGATCAGATATTCCCTATTTTACCTTTAGAGGGCCTGAATGAAGCTGCAGAGTCTCGCGTAGTGATTCAGGACATAACCTGTGACTCCGATGGAAGAATAGACCAGTATGTTAACGAGAATGGCATAGAGACAACGCTGCCATTACCCCCCTACCCTAAAGATAAGCCCTTTATGCTGGGTTTTTTCTTAACCGGTGCCTATCAAGAAATTTTAGGCGACATGCATAACCTGTTTGGCGATACAGACTCCGTTGATATTGCCATAGGAGACAATAACGAGGTTATTATTCAGAACCCCATGAAGGGTGATACGGTAGATAAGGTATTGAGGTATGTGAATTTTGATCCCAATACACTGCTTCATGCTTATCAGCAATTGCTTACTGACAGCGATATAGCGGTTGAAGAAAAATCTGAATTGCTTCAGGAGCTGGAGCGGGGCTTAAGTGGGTATACTTATCTTGAGGCTTAATTATGTTTTGAGCCTTCTCCAGCATACCCCTGTGAGGTAAGCTGGAGGTGTTAATGCTGCAAAATCTGACTTAGAAATAGCTGAAGTCGATCTGTTTCCGGGTGATCAAAAAATTCATGAGGAGTATTCTGCTCCACAATTTCACCGCCATCCATAAAAATAACCCTATCCGCAACCTTTTTAGCGAAGCCCATTTCGTGAGTCACACAAATCATCGTCATGCCTTCATTGGCCAGCTCTACCATTACATCCAGTACTTCCTTAATCATTTCTGGGTCTAGTGCCGATGTAGGCTCATCAAACAGCATGATTTCTGGAGACATACAAAGTGAACGGGCGATGGCAACGCGCTGCTGCTGACCGCCAGATAACTGTCCGGGAAACTTAAGTGCCTGATCGGGGATTTTTACCCTTTCCAGGTATTTCATAGCAGTCGCTTCGGCTTCTGCTTTTGGTCTTTTTTGTACCCATATAGGCCCCAATGTCAGGTTATCTAAAATACTTAAGTGAGGAAAAAGATTAAAATGCTGAAACACCATACCCACTTCTTTACGAATCGCTTCAATATTTTTCACATCATCAATCATTTCTACGCCATTCACCGTTAGTGAGCCACGCTGAAACTCTTCCAGGCGATTAATACAGCGAATCATGGTTGATTTACCCGACCCTGAAGGGCCACACACAACAATACGCTCACCTTTTTTAACCGTTAAATTAATATCTTTTAGAACATGAAAATTACCATACCACTTGTTCATATCCTTAATAACAATAATCTCTTTATCATTCGTACTTTGAATAGCTTGTTGATCTGTGCTCATGATAAACCCTTAATGTTTATGACTAGTGTCTAGTTTCTTTTCAATGGATGTCGCGAGTAAAGACATACTGAAACAGCATATCCAAAAAATGAACCCGACAAATAAATACCCTTCGATGGCATGGCCGCCTAGCCAATTTGAGTTGCTTAAGGCTGCCATAATTACCTGCAACATTTCAGGTACGGCAATGACTAATAAAAAGACGGTATTTTTAAATACCATCACAAACGTCGCTAGTATATTTGGCATAGAGACTTTAATAACTTGCGGAAAAATAATGAGTAATGTTTTTTGCCAATAACCTAAACCAAGAGAATCAGCTGCCTCATACTGGCCTTTGGGTATCGCTGCAAAACCACTTCGAAAGACTTCTGCCATATAAGCAGACATAAACAGTATCAAAATAATCCATACCCTTAATAATTTATCCACCGAAACATCTGCAGGAAAAAACAAAGGTAACATCACTGAACCCATAAAAAACAAGGCTAGAATAGGGGTTCCCCGAAAGAATTCAATACAGGTTACGCTCACAGAGCGTGCAAAAGGCATATCAGACTGTCGGCCTAAAGCCCATAAAAACCCAAAAGGGAAAGCGATAATAATACTTGCAGCAGCAATTAAAATATTTAATGAAAAACCGCCCCACAAGTCTGTTGTAACTTGTCTTAAACCTATATGGCTACCATCCAAAATTAATAAACAAACAAAGGGCAAAAATAAATACGCAGGTACTGAAACCTTATTACGTAGACGTGCAGGCAGAATAAATGATAAAGCAATCACCCCTGCTAACAACATTAGTGAGAGATTAACCCGCCATATTTCTCCGTCAGGATAACTCCCGTAGAATATCTGCTGTGACCATGCACTAATAAAAACCCAGCAGGCACCATCTTTTACACAATCAGCTTGTGTCGTTCCACTCCAGTTTGCTGAAAAAATCAGCCAATCCAGCATACCAGGAACAATAGCCATAAGTACGGCAACAATAACGATGGTAACGGCAATATTAAAAGGCGAAGAAAAAAGGTTGTTTCTCAACCATGCAATGACACCTATTGTAGATATAGGAGCGGCTTGATCGGGTAGGGGTTTATATTCTTTTGCTTTCACAACCATCTCCTTAGCGTGTTGTTAATTCAGAACGTTTATTAAAACGATTCATCACAAATGAAATGGTCATATTGATACAAAAGTAAATCACCAAGGTCATAAACATGATCTCAACCGCCTGCCCCACCTGGTTAAGCACAGAACCGGCAAACACTGTAAACAACTCAGGGTAACCAATGGCCGTTGCAATCGTCGTATTTTTAACAAGGCTTTGATATTCACTATTAAGCATGGGGGTAATCACGCGCATTGACTGTGGAACCACAATTAATGACATAATCTTGCTTTCTTTTAAACCAAGGCTTCTTGCTGCTTCCGTTTGGCCACTAGGCACAGACTGTATTCCCGCCCTAACCGCTTCAGCTATAAATGCTCCGGTATAAATAGAAAGTGCAATGGCCAGTGATATCAATTCAGGGATGACTGTAATGCCCCCTCTAAAATTGAACCCTTTAAGCGCTGGGTAATCGAAGTGAAATGGAACCCCAGAGACCAACAACACGAGCAAAGGCAAGCCAAAGAGTAAGCCTAAACTAATCCATAATATTGGAAATTGCTCACCTGTTTTTTCTTGACGCTTAGTGGCCCAGCGCCTCACTAAAAAGATACTAACTATGGCTACCGCTATAGCCGTATACACAAATCCTGACCCTGACTCACCCACTAGCATGGGCAAGTACAATCCGGTTACATTTAAGAAGATAGTGTCGCCAAGGTTAAGGCTTTCACGGGCAATAGGCAGTGCATTGAACACGGTATACCAAAAAATCACTTGCAAAATGACGGGGATATTTCGAAAAATCTCAACATAGATGATGGCAATTTTTTTAATTAAATAATTACGTGAAAAATAAGCGATACCAAAAATAAAACCAAGTAGAGTTGAGAAAATAATCCCTATAATGGAGACTAAAATAGTATTCAAAATACCAATCGTGAATACTTTTAAATAGCTGTCGGTTGTTTGAAAAGGCAGTAATGACATTAATACATCAAAACCAGCTGAGGTATTTAAGAAGCTAAAACCACTCTTAATACCTTGCGCTGACATATTATCTAATGTGTTTGAGATAATACTGTAAAAAAAACCAATCAAGAATATGAACAAAAAAGATTGATAAATCCAAGCACGATACTTCGGATTATTATAGAAAGATTTAGCACCTAAATTACTAGGACGAGTCTCGAATTTAATTTGTTCTGTTGTTTTTTTTGAAAACATAAAGACTTCTTCCGCGCTACTGCCACCTTAGGTATCTGGAACAACTGTCATTCCCGCGAAGGCGGGAATGACAAAAAATACAATTACCTATTAACGCATCGCTGGAGAATACAAAATCCCGCCTTTATTCCATTGTGCATTTAAACCGCGAGCAATTTTCAAAGGAGAACCTTGACCCACATTACGCTCAAATGACTCAGAGTAGTTACCTACTTGCTTAATGGCCTGGTAAGCCCAATCAGCAGGTAAACCTAGTTTTTCACCTAAGTCCCCCTCAGTACCTAATAATCTTTTTTGACCTGGTTTTCCATTTGCTTTTAGGTCTTTTGCATTAACAGAAGTTACACCTTGAAATTCACCTTCAATGGATGCATTGACAACCCACTTAACCACATTAAACCACTCATCATCATTTTGACGAACTACCGGGCCTAAAGGCTCCTTAGAAATAACTTCAGGCAAAACAACAGCTGCTGAAGGGTCTTTCAGGCCAATACGCAGTGCATATAACTGTGATTGATCAGACACAAGGAAGTCACAACGACCTGATTCAAAACCCGCACGGGTTTGGTCTGAAGTATCAAAAGTAATGGCTTTGTAACTCATTTTATTTTCGCGAAAGTAATCAGCAATGGCTAATTCAGTGGAAGTTCCTGCCTGAATACATGCATTTGCACCGTCTAACTCTGTGGCAGATTTCACGCCTAGCTTTTTGCTGACCATAAAGCCCGCTCCGTCATAATAAATGACACCAGCAAAGTTTAGGCCTAATGAAGTATCACGAGTATGTGTCCAGGTTGTATTACGGGAAAGAATATCAATTTCACCCGACTGAAGCGCTAAAAAACGCTCTTTAGCGGTTAAAGGCTTAAATTGAACTTTTGTGGCATCACCTAGTACCGCAGCAGCTACTGAGCGACAAACATCCACATCTAACCCGCTCCAGTTACCTTTTTCATCTTTCTGTGAAAAACCGGCTAAGCCGGTGCTCACACCGCAACTAACAGAACCTTTCTTTTTAACCGCATCCAACGTAGAACCGGCAAAACTTGATTGCGCTGCAACAACTAACCCCACAGCAGCGAGGGTCATGGTTAGGTTTTTAATTTTCATATTTTTATTATCCTAAATTGTATTTTATTTTTATGCCATGAAGGCGACTTAATCCTTACACGGTTATTCCGAGACTAGCACAGAACACATTAACTTTTGCACTGTATTTACATTCTTTTTTATTACTAACGTTCTGTTAACCAGGCCTCATCACTCTCTTCATCCTTAAAAAATTCAGGAAACAATTGCTGCCCCATTCTTTGGTTATAACGCATTAAATTATCACTCTTGTGCACATAATCTTTCATTGGACTTCGTAATGGCACATCAATAATATTACATAAGAAAGCAAAGAGAGTGGCATCTATAGAGGATGGTTTATCGCCCATTAAATAAGGTTTATCTGCCAAAAAGTCAGTGATTGCTTTTAAGTCCTTATTAGCCATTTCATAAATTTCATCACGGCTATGGCGCCCTATTCCATTACCATCTAAGGCATCTTTCATATTTTTTTGAGCCAACACAGGAACAAATGTTCTGACCAATGCGGGCAAGGTAGAGAAGCATGCATCTCTAACTTTAGTCCAGTTTTCATCAATCCAGCGGTTATAAATAAGTGCCCAATAAAGGTGCTCTTCAAGCATTTTCTCAAATGCACGTGCAACCGCACTATCAGCCAAAGACAGGTGACTATCTAACTGGATTTTATATGTTTTTTTCAGGTAATCTATAGCAATGGCACTGTCTGCAACCGTTGTGTCATTGTCACGAATATAGGGCAGTTTTCCCTTTGGACTTTTACGCGGATCAGTTACTTCTCTGATGTCATATTTAAGTTCTGCCATTCTTAACCAAGCCTCAAGTTTAAGGCAGAATGGACTCATATTGGGGACGCCTAAGAGTCGAGGGAATTGGTAAAGCGTGATCATGGGTAGGAGCGTCCTTGTCTTTAGAAGTTTTTATTAAACTTAAACATAGCACGCATTTGTTCTTTTGAAACTAGCTATTTGTAACTATATAGTTGAAATGTAGCCATGACGCCCTTCACCCTGATCATTGATCAGAGAAGGTAAAATTTCGTCATTTTTTGAGTCAAATTAATGTTATTTCCTCTAACTCTTTAACCGCTAGGTTTGCACTTACATCGCTTATTATAGATTTTTTTAGATGCTGCGCATTATGCGCGAATTCTGGTTCATTCAAAACTCGTTTGATTGCGCGAGTTATTTGATGAGGTTTTGCGTTTGAGCTCAAGCTCAAGCCTGCGCCGTGATGGACTATGCGTGCAGCATTGTCTGTTTGGTCTCGCCCCATAGGAAGGCAAACTAATGGTAAACCATGTGCAAGTGCCCGCATTACGGTTCCATGACCTGCATGCGTTACAACAATATTGGCCTTAGGAAACACTTTGCTATGTGGGATGGATGGCAGAACGGTAACATTGTCATATGTTTGAAAATTTTCCCTGGCCATTGCTGGCCCCAAAGTCACCAAGCCTCTAACAGGTAAGCGAGCCAGCGCTTCAATCATATTCACAAGCGTTTGGCGCTGGTTCTGAAAAGTAGACGAAAGACTAACCACAACTAAAGGTCTTGAGTCACCATTGGGCAAGCACTCCAACTCAAAGTCTACCCAGTCCGGATCATCGAGAATAGGTCCAACATAACGAACATTCTCTGGCTCTGGCACAATTGGAAAATCAAAAGCCTTACAGGTTTGTATCAACCTTAAATCTGCCTGTTGATATATATCCATAACAGATTTCATTGGAATTAAACCAAAGGTTTTACGAACCGCATTTAAGCGTGGAAGAAATTTATTAGTGGCATGATTGAAAAGTATGGTGAGCATTCGGTCTCGAAAGCGCCCAACATAACCCGCTCTAGGTATTAGGCCAAACCCGCCCGGCGGACGATTAGGACCGGGCAAATATTCTGGCATATGGAACAAGACAACCCGTGCAGTTCCATATGCCTCTGCGGCAACCAGGCTACCAACCATCATTAGATCTGCGACAACTACATCGGTGTGTTCGGCCTTAATGGCTTCTAATGTTTCCTGGGCAACGTCCATTGCAGGCCCAAACAAAATATTTTCAAAAGTAGGTAAATTCATAGCACCTGCGTTCCAGTCCTGAATGACATCTACCGTTCGGTCAGTACGGGTAAAATGTTTTTTAAACACCAAGAATTCTGCACCAAGGGACTCTATGGTTTTACGCAGACAGGGCTCCGCAAGAATACGAACTTTATGCCCTAGTGTAAGCAAGCGCTGAGCCAGACCAAGTACAGGGGGTAGATTACCTCCGCCCTCCCATGTAACAAATAAATATGATTTCTTTGTACTCACATCCGGTCTCAATTATCTTTTTCCATAGGGATGATAAGACCATTAATCAGTCTCAAAAATATAGCCTGTGTTTCGCTAAGACTATATCGTAGATCACGCCGAAGCAGCTTCCATAAATAAAGCTCGGTAGCCGCAGTAAAAGCCATTAGCTCTCGCTCATAGCTCTTATCTTTTTTATCAGGTAAAAAAGGTGTAAACATGCGTTCACACCACTCTCGGTGATATATTCTTCCTGCCTGAAGTACTCTGCGAGCAATATCCGACTGGTCTTCCATTGCCAGAGTCCTGATAACGGCATCACCATGCATTTCGTAGTCTGCTAATAAATACTCTACAGCACTCTCTACATTACCAATTTCAGCCTTTTCCCGATCAGATTTCATGTCGGCGGCGTTGTTTTGTATACAGGCTTCAAACAAGCCTTCTTTAGAACCATAACGTCGAATAATGGTTCTAACCGATACTTTAGCTCGCTCAGCAATAACGTCCAGAGTAATATCCGCAATAGATCGTTCATGCCACAACTCTGCTGTTGCTACAAAAATATCACGTGCTGTTTGAGCTGCTGTTTCTGCCCTTTTAGACATTTGATAAGGTCGTTTCGAATCTTCATTTTTCATGTCATTAATACTGTCATTAAACTGAAAAATGTCAATAGTCATAAAACCTATATTTAGGCTAAATCCAAGTCTTATTTACCGCAGATTCGATTAGCGATCAGTGCCCATATATATTCATAGAAGACTGAATCGTTAAATCCGTTATATAAATTGAACCGATTGATGCCCCGTTACTACCACTCAAAGAGATCCTTGGAATATCGATATCGCATTTAAGGGCTCCCGCGATCTGAATACCGCTGTCTAGGGTTCCGGCGAGATACCATTTTGCATGAGCAAACCCAAGAGATTCAACCGCAACATCATCCGCATTACCCGCAATATCGTCCAAACCGCGATTAGTATTCAGACCTGTGGTATCGCCCCGTCGGTTATGCACTTTCACGCCAGATATAGAGAGTCCTAAGAAATCAAAATCCGCGCTTAAATCACTTATTTCAAAATAATCACTCACTGTAATCTTACTGTCAGGCACACCATTTGTACTTCCATTACCATGATTTTGTATGACAATATCCAAGGGACCAGTTAAGACCTCCGCATTGAAATTTGACATCAAAATAGTTCCGCCACTCGTATTTGAGCCGACTGTATATGTTGAGTTATGCAGCTTTACAGCACCAATTGACACACCGAAAGGCGCTGAGTTGCGCCAATCATCCATTGTGTCAGTGAAAGAACTGCTAGGTGATGTTGTAGGCCCACCAGGGAGGGCAACATCGATATCGTTTTCTCTATCATAACGTGTGCCGTCAAACGCCTGAGCTGATGTATTGTGAATAACCAGATCACCGCTGCCATATATTTGTTCATCATCATTTGCCAGTATTGCAGCATTCCAAGCACTGTCAGGTGACGCGACCATCCCATAATAATTATCAAGCTCTGAGAAACCATAGGCCAATGATTCTGCATCACCAGCAATATCAATCACCATTTTCCAATTTTCAAATGCTCCCGTCACACCCGTATTGCCCATGCGATCAACACCACCCCAAATGAAGTTCTCTATTGTTAAAAAACCTTCATCCTGATAGGCAATCTCACCAATATCAATTCTCACGTCAAGTTCCATGGTCAACCCCGCTTGGCCTGTTACGTTCGCCATTAAGGTATCATCCATTGATGTAAGCTCTGCCTGAACAGAAAATACCGCACAGAAACCTATCATCAGCCCTACTGCTGAAATCAGACCTTTTACTTTACCCTGCCTCAAAATACTCATTGCCTTGCCTTTCCGTTAATTAATCACACACCACTGATTGGGTGCTCCCTCATCAAAAGCTCGCTCTTTAGGGCGATTATTTTAATGTCACCATTATTGACATTAAAATAAAATGATGTCAACGCGAATGACACGAATATGATAAGTGGTTATATTTTTCAATCTTGTTAACTTGAAATAATCGTGACACACTTCATGTCAATTGAATTGACACCAATTTATTTAATGTCATTATGAGTGCCGCAGAAAAACAAGAATTTAAATACACACAGGGAAGAACAAACATGCAACGCAACTTTATAATTACAGCATCCTTTCTATTCAGCCTTCTCCTTATTAGCTCGAGTGCTGGCTCAACAAGCCTGATTAAAAGAACATTTTGTGTTTGGGACCCTGTGGGTAGCAATGGTCCTTTTGCTAACTTGATGAAAGACGTGAAAATAAAAGCACTCAAATGGGGTGTTGAGTTAAAAATAAAAGCCTATACCGATGAAACTGTTGCATCTAATGACTTTAAAGCAGGTCAATGCGATGCAGTTGCCGTAACAGAGATGTCGTCTCGACAATATAACTCTTTTACAGGCTCAGTTGGTGCAGTCGGTGCCCTACCAACACTTGCTGAATTAAAAACAGTATTGCAGACACTTGCCCAGCCTAAGGCCGCAAAGCTCATGTCAAATGGCGCCTATGAAGTCGCAGGAATACTTCCCACAGGGCCGATATACACACTAGTTAATGATCGAACTATTGATAGCGTGGGGAAATTTAATGGAAAAAAAATGGCCGTATTCAAAATTGACCCAGTTCAAATGAGTATGTACCAGCAATTTGGAGCGTCCGCAGTCAGCTCCAGCCTGGCCCGTTTTGCCGGTCAATTTAACAACGGCTCTGTGGATATTGCCTTTGCACCCGCCGCCGCTTATATGCCATTTGAATTATTCAAAGGGATGGAAACAGGTGGAGGCGTGATCAAGCGCCCCTTATTACAGTCAACTCTTCAGGTAATAATTCATCAGGATAAATTTCCTCCAGGTTATGGTCAAAAATCCAGAGAAGCATTTGTGGACATGATAGATGGCGCATTCAAATTCATTAAGGAAGCTGAAACAGATATTCGAGATGAATACTGGATTTCAATGAACGCAGAGGCCACGGCAGAGCTAGATAATTTATTTCGTTCGTCAAGAATCAAGCTTCGAGACGATGGCATCTACAATGAAAAAACCCTTCGAATTATGAGAAAGGTACGCTGTAAGTACAACGCATCTAAGGCTGAATGTGCAGAAAAAACAGAGTGATAGTTTTTTTAACTTAATTATAAATATCACTTTAAGTGCCTAAAGGAGTAATGAATGCTTTATATAACCGCCCTTATTATATTCTGTACCGTTCACGCGATACCTTTAAATCAAAAACTCAGAATATTTGCAACGAATACACTAGGTGAAAAACTCTACCTTGGGCTGTTTGTTCTCATAATTTTAGGGAGCATTGTCATGATCGCCTGGGGGTGGAGCGACTTCCCCAATGTCTATTTTTACGAGCCTTCCATCCTAATGAAGCAAATACACTTAGCGATAATGCTACCCGTCGTATATTTATGGGTGGCAGCGGAAGTACCTAACAACCTGAAACGTTTTGTAAAACACCCAATGCTCACGGGAATGAAGCTCTGGGCACTTGGTCACCTAATAGCAAATGGCGATCTTCGCTCAATGCTATTATTCATAAGCATTTTATTATTTTCTGTTATCTCCGTTGTGGTGGTGAATAGGAGAGGAGAACTCAAAGAAAAGAAATCAACGCCAATAACTTATGATATTGGCGTCATAGCTGTCAGCATAATAGGATATAGCGCAATGGTATACTACCATGACAATCTATTTGGAGTGCAGGTTATTCCTTACTTTACAGCGAGTTAAGAATAAAACAGAGGGCTAACAGACTAGAAAATGGATAAATCATAAATTTTGCTATATTAAATAGAACCGTGATGAACACCACTCTGATCAATGGCCAGATAAGGTAAACCAAGGGACTCTAACCACTCTAGCCCTTGCTCGCCTTTCAGCATAGCAATAGTTGTTGCAGAACCTGCGATTAAGCATTGATCTGCCACTACAGTAACACTCGCCAGTGACGTTGCAGGCCAACCAGTACTAGGGTTTAACAGGTGACTATATCGAACGCCATTCACTATCATATAACGTTCATAATCACCGCTACTAGCAAGACCCCCTTGCTGTAAAGGCACCATAGCGATGGCTTGTTCAGGAATGCGTGGGTTTCTAATACCTACCATCCAGGGAGATCCATCCGGATGTGGTCCAATTACACGAATGTCACCGCCCAGCTCTACCAGGCCATGTTGGATACCTAACTGTAAACAAATCGCTGCGGCTCTATCTGCAGCATATTCTTTAACAATTCCCCCGAAATCCAGTTCAATACCGGCCAAGGGAAAAGCTAACAGACCGTCATTCCAGTTTAATTTACCCCAACCAACTAAAGGTAAAATAGCTTCGATACTAAGCTGACTCGGCAAAGCACCTGATTTAAAGTCCCAAACCTTTCGTAAAACCCCCGATGTCACATCAAATAAACCCTTACTTTCATGCCATACAGTGGCGGCATAATTTAATATGCCTGCAGTTTCATCATCCACCGTCATTCCCCCTCCTTTTAAAGAGGTCGCATTAATCTCGCTGATTACACTGTCATTCCGATAACGGGAATATTTGGCTTCTAAACGATATACCTCATCCATGGCGCACTTAGCATGGAGCGCAGCCTCATTCTCGCTTTCAGCATACAGCTGAACAGAGCAAGGCCCACCCATGGCTTTAAATCGATACTGGAAGCGTGATAATGGTTTCATGACTAAAAAGCGTAGTCGAATCCTACTGTCAGTAAAGTGTATTGCAGCAGACCCGGATGCTCAGTCTCTACCGTCCCTAATGCTAAATCGCCATCTGCAATGTATCGCTCAGCGCTGACTATTATTTTCCAGTTATAGCTGTGAGCAACGGCAGATAAGCCAAACGTAACAGCACCAAAGGGTGACAAGCGATAATCGGATGATTTATCGCCCTCTATACCCACCACATCAATAGGTTTATAAAAGTCAGCCTGACTTTGGGAATAATACCGAAATGATGGGATAACCCGTAAATTTGGGTCAATATTTTGATGCCATTCAATACCTACCGTATGTGAGACCATATCCCAGTCATCAACATATAAACGATAATCGGCATGAACCGCCGCATCCAAGCTTCCCAAATAGTGACGATAACGTGTATTCCATGCAATAGACGATCTTGAGTCTGGGCGCTGGTCTACCAGCTTGTATGGGTCAGATAAATAACCATCACTATAGGCGTAATTAATACTGGTCTGCAAAACTGACTCTGCATTAATAACCTGCGCGATACCAACAAAGGTGGTCGCCGTATATTTCTCTTCTTCCGTCACACGACCCGGTGCGGGTGTTGGCTCGATAGTATCATCAGAGTACCCAATACCACCCATTAAAGTGGTTAGCTTATCGTTGATATGCTTTTCACCTTCAAGCCCTAAATTGAAGGCTTCGTAGTCATCTTCGGTTGAGTAACCGCCAATAATCGATGCATTACCATTTTCGTAATAACGGGTGGTTTTCACGTTCAAATCAATACGAGTATCATCGATACTGGCACCGCTCATCACTAACAATGGATCGCCATCAGCACCTTGAATAGTTCCTAAAGGCGAGGCACCACTCATTGTTTCGTAGTCAAATGTTGCATCCACTGAATAGTTGTCACCAACGGGTGTTAACACGCGAAACTGATGAATATTGATATCATAACGTTGCGTACTTCCAACGTCTTCCACCTTATCACTTTCAGCAATATCATCTTCTTGATACTGAGAATATCTATATCCTACTTCGGTCATGGTGGGTGGTGCATCAGCTATTGCATTTGTTGAAACTGCCGCAGCAGGAATGGCTAATGCAGCACTTGTTAACGCATTTAAGGTACGAGATTTTTCAGTTTTCATTATTACGATCCTTTTTAATTACAGCCACAGCCGCCACCGCCTGAACTTGCTCCGCCAGAAGATCCTTCTTTGCTGAAATAAATATGATCTCGCAACGCTGATTTCATGGGGTCTGGATCCCATTTCATCTCTGTTCTCGCCAACTCGCCACGCTCCCATGATTGTACTGAGGTACAACCTTCTATACCCAACACCGCTATGATAATGGGGAATAACATTAATTTATTACTTACGAATTTATGGTTCACGAATTTACAACTCACGAATCATCTCCCTGTTTCATCAATGTATGAACCGCTTTGCGTATTTTGTCGATATCACTACTTCGGAAGCCTTGATGAGCGCCCTGTATTTGACCGTTCTGATCAATTAAGTAAGACGTTGGCATCCCGGTTAATTGGTATTTTTCAGGAGTAACTCCCATAACATCGCTAAGTACAGGGTAATTAACAGGGTACTTCTGCAAGAATCGCTTTCCGTCTTCTGGGTTTTTATCCAAGTTGATTGCAATCACTTCAAAATATTCAGAACCCAGTTCATTTCGCAATTCATTTAATAAAGGTAAAGATTGACGGCAAGGGCCACACCACGAAGCCCAGAAGTCTAAATAGACCACCTTGCCCTGATGCTGTTTTAATGTATTTCTTTCTCCAGAGTAAATATCTGGCAACGAAAATGTTGGTGCTGGCTGAGCGTGAGATTCCGCCCAACTCACACTAGCTAGAAGGCTCAGTATTAATGCTGCTGAGCACAGCCATTTAGATTTCAACATAGTGATCTCCTTTTATGATCCTTACGTAAACAGCGGAATGTCATCAACCGCCACAGGGTACAAACGGTCAAGCTCTGTACCTGCAAGTCCAGTTAAGCGTCTTAAGGCTTTGTGGATATGTGCAGGGGTAATCAAAATGCCGCTATCATCAAAGGCTAAAGTTGATGGGTTAATTTTTCGTGCACCGTATAAATCATCCGTTCCGCCTATAACACGGTTGCCGGTGATGCCTGCGCCCATTACCATTACACTGGTTACGTTCCAATGATCTTTGCCTCCCGCTCCCACCAAATCACCTGAGTCACGGTTGTAGCCGTTATAGAATGGGGTTCGCCCAAAATCGGATCCGATCATGATGGTGGTTCGATCTTGAATACCTTGTCGCTCTAACTCAGTCCATAGGTGGTCGATGCCATCAAGTAAGTCATCGATGCTGCCGGTCTGACTATTATCATGATTACCATGGGTATCAAACCCTCCCACGTTAAGGTTTGCTGACACTGTTAAACCTGAAGCAAACGCTGCTGCAGCCATTTCAGCCTGACCTTTTAACCCACTGGACATGGAGTCTGGTAATTTTGCAACAATCTGATCCAAACTATCAGTACCTGATCGAGCAGACAAAAGTTCATTCAACTTCTTGCGTCGTTTACCTAGCGATTCTGAAGAACTTTGTCGTTGCAAACTGGTCATTTGAGCCTGCTTAATAAGATCATAAACTCCATCTTCAAAATAACGATCTGAATTACCTGGGCTTGGCTCATTAGGGAAAGCTAACTGATTGAAGTTTCCACTTCCTGAAACACGCGATGCGCTCACTAGAGAGTCAGTAAAATCGTAACCACCATTACTGATGTAAGACATCGCTTTATTGGGCGCCGCAGAAGCTGCGATTAATGCAGCTAAGCTCGGATTTCCCATATCTGTTTTGCCACTCCAAATAAAACGGCTCCCTACCGAGTGGCTATTGGTTCCTGTATCGACCCCGTTTATGACCTGTAGCCGACCAGAATGTCGGGTAAAAAAATTATCGAGGCTATCAAAATCTGGTGCCGTTATGGTGTCGGCATAGGGTGCATAATTAATGCTGCCAGCCGTACGAATAGCCGATACAGCAAAATTATTGATTGGACCTCGACCATCACTACGCAAGGCATTTCCCTTGGGGTCGCAAAGAGCCGTTGGGTCCCAGCCACCGCTCGCATTCACCATTACCCAAAAACGATTTGGGTCAGCCGCGGCACTCAGAGGGTTGCTTATCATGGGTAAACTTAAGCTCATTCCCGTTGCTGCCAGTGCTTTTAAAAAATTTCTACGGTTCATAATCATATTCTCCTTTGACTGACAGTCTTATTCATACAAGAAGCGGTAGTCCGCTAACATGTAAGCCAATACGCCCGTCCATGAACGGATTACATAATTTTCATCACGAGTAATTTGCTCCTCTTCAGGTAGGTCTTCTCCTGTTTCAGGGTTATCTCGTAATCTACAACGCCAGTCTATATAACTACTAACATCGCCCTCCTCAACTAGGCCTTTGCCCCGAGTCCAAATATCAGAAAAGAGCTCATAAGTACGAGAAACTTGAGCAGACTCTTCATCAACACGCTCACCAAAAAAGGCCCAGTGTAAGTGCACAATATTATTCTTTATCGCGCTAATAGCTGCAGCATCAGTTACGCCATCAGCATCAAGTGGTGCCATATCCATCGCTACAAGAGGGAACAACTTTCTTTGATCTCTTGGGTAGAACAAATCTTTAGTAACAACATGACAGGACATCTGGGTTGCAATAAGCTCCTGTGTTGAAGACATCAAGCCATTAGGTTGAGTAATTCGCTTAGTTACAGAGTCAGAGTCAATACCACCATAAAGCTGGTTATAGCTTCCACCCTCTTTGCTTAAATGGGTGGTGCTTGATGACCATGAGTATTTCCATTGATAGCCCGTGACGGCTTCGATTTTTCGGTCGAGCATTTCTGGGGTTAATAAACGGGCACTGCCTACAATATCTGCACTATGACCTACCGCAGTAGACGCACGATAATAGGGACTCAAAATAATACTTTTTATAACCGCCTTCAGGTTGTAGTTAGATTCGGTAAATTCTCGCTCAATTGTGCCTAAATGGAAGCGCTGCGCAGCGTAGGCTGATTTTTCATCATCTGATGAGCTTTCCGAAGGTACTGGAAGTGGCTCATCACCTGTTAATCCAATATAGAGAATTTTTACCATTGATTTTACGAAGCGAGGGTCTTCAGCTATCGCTTTTCCTAACCATTGAAGTGATCTGTCTACGTTCCCCGACAAAGGCATTACTTTTCCGTTAAAACCCCGAGGCTGAATATCACTTGGCCAACCATCAGATGATAAACGACTAGGACGATAACGACCACGGTCATCCCAGTTCTGGAAACTTGCGGCAACAGGGTCCATCACATCATGACAACCGGTACAACCTGGGTTATCCAGTGTGGGTGTAGTGCTCACCAAATCAATCGCTTGATCAGGTCTATCACCCTGTATAGCTAAAATATCTGTATCTAAAAAATATTCAAATACTTTACGTGAACGGTGACGATTCAAGTTAGTATCAGTGGTCGGGAAACGATTCAAAAACATGGGAGACGTAAGCAAACCAGCATGAGGTATACCTGGAATACTAATTTCTCTAAAGTCATTAGGATCTTCAGGATAATTTTCATCCATCGGCTCACCTAAAGCATCAAATGCGACTTGCCCCTGAGCACCATAGGCTTGGGCTGAATAACGGTTAGCCAGCGTATAGTCTGCCGTTAAAATTTCTGTAAATGGGCGGTTATTCTTCACAACATGAACAATAAGTCTAAGGGCTTCTTGTGATACCGCATCGTTAGTACTATCCCGAAGCCAGTAATACAAGTCCCGTTCAGGGCCTGAGGTTGATGTATCTAAGCCTAAATCCCGGTGCCAACGTCGCTCTGGATAGTCAGTACTGTCTAAAAGATTTAAAGCATCCTCACTAGGAAGATATTTATCCTGATGCAAAACATCATTAAATATCTCCATCAAACGAGCATAAAACGCATCACTCTCCATCAACGCATCAAGGGTTTGAGATAAGCCCGACTCACCTTCGCTTTCTATCTGAGATACTTCTTCTTCAGTTGGAATTCTACCGGCAAGACTCAAAGTTGAGCGGTAAAGTGTTTTACTCACCTCTTCAATATCAACGCCTTCCAACGAACAAGATGATGAAGCGATACTTTGCTCGTTAAAACCACTATTGAAAGCAGCCATGATGTATTCAGCTGTTTTCTCGGAGCAATCTAATCCACAACTCTGAACGCCACCGATAGGCATAGTGGTGGCTATTCGGTTGGTTAATGTCTCAACATCGCCACAAGTAGCACAACCTATTAGCGAGGTTCCGCTAGGTGTTCCATACCCTGAATTACCATGGCATGACGCGCATTGTTGACCATATAACTGCTGCCCTTCAAGCGAGAATGTTCCCTGAATCGATGCGGCTGAAAGAGTTGCACACGCTGCATTATTTACCGAATCATCCTCACCGCTATAGTCACCACCACAGGCGCTTAATATCAAACTGACCATCACACTGGTCAGTACTCTAACCCTCAAATATGGCCATTTCTTTATCGAATCCTTCATCACTTTACTCCTCACTTTTGGCTCTCCAGTTGCCACACAAAAAATCATTTAATGCTTTTTGTCATTTTTCTCAGATCAGCGGTATCCCTAAGGCATATATTTAGCCCCAAAAAAAGCACAAAATAACGTTCAAGAACTGAAATATGTTAGATCCCGCACAAATTTCAGTGTTTAGGGCTTGGAATTTGAAGGGTAGTTCTCATAAGAAAGGGTTACATGACTACAGTATACCGAAATATTTTGTTACATTTCAGTATATTACATGAACACGTAGTCATATTTATTGACGTAATAAGGGCTGAAGATACCCAACTACTTTCGAACACCACTAGGTGATGTGCCGGTCCATTTTCTAAACGCACGGCCAAAATTAGAAGGGTCGCTATAGCCTAGTTCATAGGCAATTTCATCGACCGGCTTATCGGTATTCTGTAGTAAATCCAGAGCTCTTTTTTTACGTATGTCTGCAAGCAAGTCTTGAAAACTGGTTCCAAATGCTTGGAGTTGACGTCGCAAAGTTCTGGACGTTACATGAAGAGAGTCTGCAACAGACTCCATGGAGGGTATCGTTTCAGGGTCGCTCTGAAGAAGCTGTGTTACCTTAGAAACAATGGAACCCGTTTCTTTTACCGCCTTAAGTTGTTCTTCGCATTCTTGCTCAGCTAAACGCCTTGCAACAGTGTTTGCCAAAACCATGGGTAGCATCAAGAACTGTTTATCGAACCTGAGCTGATTTGACGGCGCATTAAACTTAATCATATCAATCATTTTTTGCGACGAAAAATCACTATTACCACTTTCCGGCTCAACAAAAAAACTATAATACCGATTAACATAAACAGGAGCAGGGTAGCTCACGAAACATCGTCCGGTCTTTACTAATGTGGGGCCAAACAAAAACTTGCTGACATCCATAATTGAAACAAACAAGGCCTCTATTAAGAATGACTTTAATGTCCCCAAGCCTAAACTCTCATCAAGCTGTATTACCGCCTCATCACCATCAATAAAAAAAGACATTTCAATAAAGGCAAAGCGAGTGCGGTAATACTTAATGATAGCGGCAATCGCTCCACTAAGATTTTCACTACTGACAGAGGCCTGCCCCATCGCACCATGGGTTGTAAACTTAAGTTTCGTTCCGTAGTAAAGCCCTAAAGCAGGTTCGTTGGTTAATCTAATCGAGTTATTAACCAGCTCAACGAATTGCTCATAATTGAGATTGGCTTCTGGGTTGCGTAAAACGCTTTCCCTTATTCCGGTATTGACTAGCAGCTGCTCAGGGTCAGCCCCTTTTTCTATGGCTAACTCATAAAGAATCTCACCATAATGTGCTAATAATATAGCATCGCCCGACTGATATACCGACTTCATCACAAACAACCCTAACCTGCAAATGTCCCAAAATGACCGATAGGATTAGACTACCGTGCCACTCAGTGAGACGCAAGTACATATTTGAATATTAAATAGGCAATAAATGAAATACAGCCTAAATTTAAAGTAATTACTCTATTTTAAAGTAATTACTCTAGAATAAGCTACCTAATTTCTAAATTATAGGCGGGGCTGATGAAATACAAGATTTGACGTTGTAGGGTAGTCGTCAAAATGCGTCACTCGAATTCGACTGACATTGGCAAAAGGCACTTCTATTCGCCACAATGCCCTTAATGGCATTTCAAGAACCTGATTGAGAATGGCGCGTATCACGCCACCATGACAAACAAGCAATACATGCTGCCCACGATGGCCAACCAGTAGATCATCCCAATGATTATCAACACGTTTGATAAAGGCATCTAAGGTCTCACCTTCGGGTGGTGAAAACGTTGTAGGGTCACGCCAATAACCTTCAAGCTCTCCGGGAAATGCAGTCATAATTTCTTCAGGACTCATACCTTCCCAGCGGCCAAAGCGAATTTCCTGAAACCCAGGTATTTCTTCATAGGGCATGTTATCAACACCCACTAATTCTTGTGCAAATTCGGAGCAACGCTTAAGAGGCGAGCTAATAATTTTCTGCCAAGGCCTATTATCACCTACCGCTGCACGCATTTGTGCCCAACCATCATCTGATAAAGGATCATCCTGACTACCCCGTAGCCTTCGTCCACCAACAGGCTCTCCGTGGCGAAGTAAATCTATAATGGTTTCCTGGTAATCACTCATATAAAAAACAATCTCAAATAGTTAACTTCCATCCTGAACCTGAGCTTCTTCAAAGGTCGCCATATTTGCATGCAAAGCTAAAGCAGAATCAATAACGGGCAAACAGACGGCTGCTCCACTTGCCTCACCTAACCTCATATCAAGCGATAATAATGGCCTGACATCTAGGTGCTCAAGAACAAGGCGATGCCCTTTTTCTGCAGACTGATGAGAGAACAGTAACCACGACTTCAGTTCAGGTCTCAATCGACAAGCGACTAAAGCGGCTGCCGTTGTAATAAAACCATCGACTAACGAAGGGATACCTCTTTGGGCTGCAGCAATATAAGCACCCGCTAATGCAGCAATTTCAAAACCACCAACTGCACACAAAACGTCGATAGGCTTAGCGCTTTTCACCTTATGCAAACTTAAAGCAGACTCAATAACCTGTGCTTTATGCTCTATCGCAGCATCATCAAGCCCGGTTCCGGCACCAACAAGTTCGCTCACCTTATAATTTAGTAAAGCACAACAAATAGCCGTTGCCGAGCTGGTATTAGCAATACCCATTTCTCCACCAACAAATAGCTGCGTATCTCCTGCAATCACGTCATTAATAACTCGCTGCCCCGCAGTTAATGCTTCTAAGCACTGGGCTTTCGTCATCGCGGGCTGCTTTGCAAAATTTGCTGTACCTTCCGCAACAGAGAAATCAACAACGTCAGGGATATCTTTTACTGAGTTTGCTGTGCCTGCATTAATAATATGTAGTGCCGTACCATGATGGTTCGCTAAAACACTAATAGCCGCACCACCCCGTGAAAAATTCTTTACCATCTCAACGGTAACAGCCTGAGGGAAGGCTGAAACACCCTCATCAGCAACACCATGATCCGCAGCAAAAATAGCGATGGACGTTTTTCTTGTTACCGGTGTAGGGGCAAAGGTTCCTTGCCAGCCTGCAAACTGAATAGCAATATGTTCTAAATAACCTAAAGAGCCAGGCGGCTTCGTTAACGTTCCCTGTCTCTCTTCTGCTTTTTTCAATGCAGGTAGATTAATCTCTGGGAACGGTGCTTCAAACCAAGATGACATAGTTTATTCTCTGCTTAAGGAATGACAGTGTTTGGTGTTTATTTTAATCGCTGGGCAATACCTGCAGTAACAAACGTCACTTGCTCACACTGCGCAACCAAAGCTTGATGCAACCACCCAGCCTCATCTATAAAGCGGCGAGCTAAACGGTTATCAGGAACTATACCTTGCCCAACTTCATTACTTACCATAATAAGCTGACCAGGCACTGAGCTAAGTACATTTAGTAAGGTCCGTTTCTGCTCTTCAAAAACAGTTTCGTTATCCAGACACAATAAATTACTTAGCCATAAAGTAAGGCAGTCCACAAGAATTATGCGGGAGTCTTTCGCATTATCAATAATCGTTTGGGCAAGATAAACAGGTTCTTCAACGGTTAGCCATTGAGAGGGTCGATCATTTTGGTGACGGGCAATACGTTCATTCATTTCGCTATCAAATGCTTGAGCGGTAGCAATGTAAACTACATCAAGTCCTGCATCGCTCGCTTTCTGTTCCGCAAGGCGGCTTTTTCCTGACCTTGCCCCGCCTATAATCAACTCTTTCACTTATTTTTGTTCCTCCAACCCGCACCAGCCCATAAATAGAGTCCGAGATACTAACAGTTTTTTATCACTCAAAAAATATAGATATCGGTATTTTGTAACACGTAATCCTTTGTATCCAAACTTATCAGTACGCCCTTGCCAAACACTTTATTCATAGCTTATGTCCTCTTTTGTAATGTTTTGAAATCCCCCGTTGACGGTCTCGCGAGGTGGACTACTTTTATACAAAACACGGAAAGAAACACTGGAACACGAAGCGTAGATTGATTTGATAATAATAATGATAAGGAAATCCGCCGCTTCCTGAAAGGGATGCAGACATGGACAAGATACTGATATCGCATATAGGACTCACTCTGAAGGACATCAGAGTCATCCGAAATCTATTCCACCTAAGCACAACCTGGTTAGGTAATTTTGACCTGGTGTCAGAGGCCAATACCCCCCAAGGCCAAATTTTGCTAGTCAACACCGATATCACCAAATCAAGAACGCAATGGGAACTACTGAGCCGTTTTAAACACTTTGAAAGTATTATTTCATTAGGCAGCAGCATTGAGTTTTCAATTCCAGATAGCTTTCAATTACAACGCCCCTTGGTTTCTAGAAGGCTAGCCGAAGCGCTAAAAGCCGTTACTTCATATCAACATCACGAAACCGAAGACAATCATCAGTTTAATATTCTCGTAGTAGATGACAGCCTCCCCGTTCGCACGTTTATGAAACAAAAACTACATGACCTGCTTGGCAGCAACGCCGGCGTTGATGTCGCTGAAAGTGGCGAAAGCGCCATCCCGATGATCAGCAATGCTCACTATGACCTTGTTTTTATGGATGTAGTCATGCCTGGTATGGATGGCTACAAAGCCTGTAGAACCATTAAATCAAAGACCAAAACACAAGTAGTCATGCTCACGAGCAAGTCTTCAACGCTGAATCGTGTTAAAGCCAAAATGTCTGGCTGTGATGGCTACATCACCAAACCACCACAAGATAACGAACTTCAGAATGCCCTCAAGAAGCATTTAAAAATTGAGAGTGAAGCAATCACTTCAGTTTTTTCTGATTTACCTAATCTGGCAACACACTAAACCAAAAACCGCGAACCTAAACAGAAAATCTAAGCAGAAAGCCTAAACAACAGGGGATAGTCCTTATGAAAAACCGAAAAGTACTCATCGTTGATGACTCAAATGCTGACCTAAAATATCTAGAGCAAATAATTAATGGAGCCCATTACACAACGCTCACCGCCACATCAGGAGAAGAAGCCATAAGCATGGCAAAGAGCGAACGTCCCGATATGATATTCCTAGATATTATTATGCAAGATATGGATGGGTTCAGTACCTGCCGACAAATAACCCGAGACCCGGGTTTATCAAATATTCCTGTTGTTTTTGTCAGCAGCAAAAACCAACGAGCAGATCATATGTGGGCATCAAAACAAGGGGCTAAGGCACTGATATCAAAGCCTTATAACGACGACGAAATCCTTAATCAACTAACTCAATACGCCTAGACCTTAAATAGCTGAGAGACCTAATAAATCAGCGAAGACCTTTACGATCAAGGAAATAATAATGTTAACGGATTACAAGATGCTACCGCCCTCACAGGCCCTGGCTTTACTTAATAAAAACGCTAATTCAAGTGCTAACGATACCAACACTCAAGATGGGGTAGCAACAAGTACACTGTCGTCTTCAGACTCAAGTCTATTATATTTTGGCCTTCAGTTAGGGGGCCTAGGCCTATTACTCAACGACTCCCTGGATAAAGAAATAGTGAGTGAGCACGAAATATGCGAAATCCCTGATTCTCCCCAATGGTTTAAAGGCTATATAAACCTTCGAAGCCAAGTCGTACCTGTATTTGATCTTTATGACTATTTAAACCTTAAAAAAGAATCATCTTTTTTCAAATCTGAGTATTTACTAATTATCGGGCGGAGTGATTCTATTTTTGCTATTTCAGTCACCACCATGCCGCAAAAGATAAGCATTAATAAACAAAACCAGATTAATGAACCTCCCCCCTACCCCGAGGCCATAAAACAGTGCTGCAGCACTAGCTACCGGCAGAATGGTTTATGGAGCGAATGGGATATAGAGCGCTTCATTTCTCAGCTCAGCCATAAATATCATTAGCGCTAATGTAAGGCACCACCAATATAAACCCACATATCCGAACCCGAACCTAAATTAAGTCTGAACCTAAACCAAACCTGAAATAGTTAGAAGGAATTAACAATGAAACAAATAAATCCAATGAAGTTAGTCTTCTTATTGATAATGCCCGTCATGTTATCAATGCCAGCCCACGCTAAACAAGGCGTTTATTCTGACCGAATAATAATAGGCGGTGTAATGGATCTTGAAGGTCAGTCACGAGGGCTTGGCAGAGGTATGGAAGCAGGTATACAAGCCGCCTTCAAAAATAAAAAAATTAAGGGTAAACGCCTGGTATATGTAACGCTTAACGACTCTTACACTCCCGAGCTGACGATTAAAGCCACTCAAAAAATGGTTGATGACCAAGTATTCGCCATGCTTGGCAATGTTGGCACTCCTACGGCAAAAGTATCCCTTCCCATTCTAGCCGATAGCCGAATACCCGCTGTCGGTTTTTTTACGGGAGCAGGCCTGCTAAGGCCTGGCAATGGTCACGTTATTAATTACCGGGCAAGCTATGTTCAGGAAGCCTCTGCTGTAATCAGTCAAAGTATTAAAGCCGGCCTGCAGCCAAAGGAAATATGCGCGTATGTTCAAAATGACGCCTATGGAATGGCAGGGGTCGCAGGCATTAAGCAAGCCTTAAAAAGTGTACCGCGAACCCGGGATATTATAGTTAAACTCGATGAAATTCTTACAATGAAAGGCGATAACCCACAACGAAATGGCGTTGGCCCGGTCGGTGTTTATCAGCGTAATACATTAACCTCTCGTGATGGTTACGAATCTCTTAAAGTATGGGAGAAGAGTCAAAATACCCAATGCAAATTAGTGGTAACCGTAGGCACATACAATGCGGTAGGACGTTTTGCAGGATACTCAAAATACAAAGGTGATGACTGGATCATCAGTGCCGTTTCATTTACTGGTGCTAACAACCTTAGAAATATCTTATCCGAGTTTGGTGTTCAAGACCGTGTGGTAATGACCCAAGTAGTTCCAGACCTCAACGCTGACTTACCCATTCTTAAAGAAGCACGTAGAGCATTGGGTAGAGACTACAGCTACGTAAGTCTTGAAGGCTATATAGCCGGAAAAATGTTCCTGTCTATCTTAGAAAGTATTGACGGCAACATCACCAGAGAAAAATTTGTTCGAGCCAGTAAAGGCAGTCAATTTGAACTAGGCGGCCTTAAGCTTGACTTCAAAAATGACAATCAGGGGTCAGATCTCGTTTCTATGACTTACTACCAAAATAAAAGTTTTAGCGCCATGGAACCCGCTGCGTGGAACACGCTTTTTTAAACTCAACGAGTAAACCACTTTAATTTTTACAAAACAGAATGAACGGAGATCATCATGTTTTCTAAACTCGCAATTGGTCATAGGCTTATTACCTTAATCGCAGTGACATCACTTACGCTAATGATCATTGGTAGTACTGCTTTCTTTGCCATTAGCTATGCCAGTGACTCATCAAAAGTACTACACAACAAAGTAAACCAAACCAATAATTTATCGCAACTCATTAGTGGTTTACAAAAGAACTTTGTAGATACGCTGAACAACCTTAACGCCGGTACGGTTACCTGGATTGACGCAGAAAACAAAGTTAAAAGCTCCCAGGCTCAATTCAACAAAGACTGGAATACTATAAAACAAGATGCACCCAATATTGGCCTAATCAATAAAGATGTTACTCAGGTAAGCCTTGCTTACGACGAATTCCTGAAACTAGGCAGCAACCACTCTAGGGCAAGCTTAGAATTATTTATTCTTAATGATCTCAACGCCATGGTAGACCCATTTCTCAATAGTGTGACGGCCTATTCAAACCAGCTCACATCAGAAGCAGAGCTATCTTTCAAAAACTCAGAAGAAACACTTAACACAACGCTCTATGCAGGAATGCTTCTTTTACTCGCAGGTCTTAGTGCCTCTGTTGTTATTGGCTTTTTAATTCGTCAGTCAATCATTAGCCCTGTTGCTATTATTGCTGAGACAGTTCGCCAGGTTAAGCAAGAAAACACCAGTGCCCGAACCAAACTTTCAGGTAGCGATGAGCTCTCTCAATTAGGTATTGCACTAGATCAGTTACTAGATGAAAAAGTGGCGACACTGGTTCAAGCCGAAGAAGAGAATGAAGCACTTAACGAATCTATTATCGAGCTACTTGAAGGCACATCTCAATTGAGTGAACGCGATTTAACCGTCAAGCTCACGGTCAATGAAGACATCACAGGCCCAGTAGCCGACGCCCTCAACCTGGTTACCAAAGAAACTGCAGAAGCGTTAGCCAAGATTCGTCAAATCAGCTCACTGGTTGAAGAAAGCTCAGGCTTGGTAAACCAACAAACCGCTAAAGTAACCCAAGTGGCTACACAAGAGAGAAGCTTGCTGGAGCAAAGTATCAAAAAACTAGAGCGTGTATCCCAGAATATGAACCAAATTGCCCGCTGGTGTCAGTCAAGTCATCAAATTGCTCAACGTGCATCAAGTTCAACAGACAAAGCCTACACCGCAGTAACGAACACCGTAAGCAGTATGGGTGATATGAGAGACTCAATCAGTGAGACAGAGAAACGCCTGAAGCGACTCAGTGAGCGATCTCAGGAAATCAGCGGGATCGTTGACATGATCAACAACATCGCAGAGCGCACCCACGTACTCGCCCTAAACGCCAGTATGCAAGCAGCAGCAGCGGGTGATGCTGGTCGAGGTTTCGCCGTGGTAGCTGACGAAGTTCAACGTTTGGCAGAAAGCTCCAGAAACTCCACCTCGCAGATTGGTTCTCTGGTACGGAACATTCAAATAGAAACATCCGAAGCCGTGGAAACCATGAACAACAGTATTTCGCTAGTGGTTGATGGCTCTAAGCGGGCAGAGGAAGCAGGGCAACGAATGAAAGAAACTCAGGATACCACCACAGAGCTGGTATCAGCGGTTGAGAAAATTTCAGATCGTTCCATTTTACAAGCGAAAGAAGTGGAATCGTTACGCTTACAGTCAGACAAAATTAAACAAAGCACTCAGATTACCGGCAATGAATTAAAACGCCAGGCCGTCCACACTGACCGTTTACAACAGGCAGCCTTAGAACTTACGAATACGGTCACTGTATTCACAATCCCAGAACAAATGATCTCTGCCAATACCTTACCGGAGCTATTAACATTGCCCCAAGTAGAAGTGGAAGAATCTGAGCCAGAACCCAGCCAAGAAGGTAATGACTACCTAAAAGCGGCAGGGTAAATAATGACCTTCCTGAAGTACCGTTACTAAACTCTTCTGTCATTCTCGCTAATTGCAAAGTAATAGAGAGCACCTTGGAGTGAGCGGGAATGACAGCAGTTTCTGGGTGAGTACAGACCACCCCCGACGCGAGGACACAGAGTATGTGCACAGAAACCCTGGCTCAGCTCGATGAAAAACAAATGGAAGTTTTAGCCATGCTGTCAGAAGAACTTTCAGATAGCACCGAGACATTTCAGCACTTAGCCACCGAGATGCGTTCAGAAGAATGCTTTGCTGATTCAAAAGAAAGCTATTTACAACAACTCAGTTTCCTTAAAGAAACAGCCGATATGCTTGGCCTAAATGGCTTAGTGCAAATAACGGGGCAAATCGCTACAAATATCAAACTCATTGAAAATAGTGAGGCGTTTTCAGACGCTCTATTTACGGCACTGAAAAGCTGGCCAAACTACACCCTAAGCTATTTAGAAGATCCTTTAGATGATGGCATATGTTTAGCGCTTCTGGCACAACTTGAAATGCCTTGCTGGCCGAAGCCAACCACCTGTGAGACATCCAAAACACTTTTGCAGCAACTGGCCAATATCGAAATTACTGATTTAGATGAGGGTGAAGGCAGCAAAGATTCAGTAGCCAAAACTGAAGTGACTGATGAAGATATAGTTCTCACTCCCGCAGACGATATTAACCAAGAGGTGCTTGCATCCTTCCTGCAAGATGCACCGAATCAGGCTGAAGAATTATTCGAACATTTGAGCTTGCTAGGTATAGATAGTAGAGAAGAGAATCGAGAGCATATAAATATCGCTCAAAGGGTTAGCCACACGCTTAAAGGAGCCGCCAACCTAATTAATATTAAGGCCGTTGCTAACATCAGCCACGAACTGGAAAGAATACTGGAAATATTCACCGAAACAGACGCCTTACCCTCTAACTCCGACAGGCAACTTATGGTCAATGCTGCGGATTGTATGAGCGCGATGATTGACTATCTGCTGGGAAGAGACCAAGCACCTGAAAATATTAAAGCGGTGCTCGTCGCCCTATCACAGTGGACTTATGCAGTTGTTCAAGATCAAGAGTATCCAGCGCCTATCGAAGTCTTAACCGAAGTCCCACCCTCAATCGACACTCCGGTACCAAGCAAGTCGCCCCCCCACACAGAACCTAAAGCAAATAATGGTGAGCTGGCAGTAGATGAAATGCTAGGCCTTGCCGAAAACATGAACATCAATATGGTACAGTCAAAAGAACTCTACAAACGTATAACTGGCACTCTCGATGCGGTGAAGCTTCAAGAGCTTAAAATTCAGGAGCGACGTTTTGATTTAGAGAACAGAGTAGATAGCCGAAGCATGGCAACACCTCAAATACAATTTAATAAGACCAGTGAAATTGATCTAGACCCTCTTGAGATGGACCGCTACGACGAAATTCATTTGAGTACCCATGAATTTATAGAAGCAGTTTCAGACTCACGTGAAATCACCCAAAAACTACAAGATCAACTC
>Ga0209495_1000174_pt1 | contig 49804 bp, 44 predicted proteins | sample EN1Hudsemesocosm_FD_184629 | JGI IMG/M metagenome (GOLD analysis project Ga0209495, IMG submission 184629) | Methane-oxidizing microbial communities from mesocosms in the Hudson Canyon - EN1E Hudson Canyon (SPAdes) (version 2) | ecosystem: Environmental > Aquatic > Marine > Cold seeps | place...
TAATAAAGCATCAATCTCAGGTTCACGACCACGGAATTGAATAAATAACTCCATCGGTTCACGCGAGCCACCTTGTTCTAAGATTGATTCTAAGAACTCAAGCCCTGTAGCACGATCAAATATGCCTTTTTCTTCAAACTTAGAAAATGCATCTGCTGACAAAACTTCAGCCCATTTGTAACTGTAATAACCAGCGGCATAACCACCAGCAAAAATATGAGAGAAGCTATGAGCAAAACGATTAAATTTGGGTGGTTTTACTACAGCAACTTGGTCGCGTACTTCTGCCAAAATCTTATCGACTTGTTTATCTTGTTTTGGGTTGAACTCTAGATGTAGACGGAAATCAAATAATGAGAATTCCAGTTGACGCACCATAATCATGGCAGATTGGAAGTTACGTGCAGCAATCATCTTATCGAACAAGTCTTGAGGTAAAACATCACCCGTTTCAAAATGACCTGAAATCAAATCCAGGGCTTCACGTTCCCATGCCCAGTTTTCCATAAATTGACTTGGTAATTCGACTGCATCCCATGCGACGCCATTAATTCCAGATACACCTGCATGGTGAATCTTAGTCAACATATGATGTAAGCCATGACCAAACTCATGAAATAAGGTCGTCACTTCATCATGGGTAAATAATGCCGGTTTATCACCAACGGGTTCTGAAAAATTGCAGGTTAAAAACGCAACAGGGGTTTGAATACCTGCTTCTGTTTGACGGCGAACCAAACATTCATCCATCCACGCACCACCACGTTTATGATTACGTGCAAATAGATCAAGGTAAAACTGGCCGCGTAATTCACCTTTGCCATCAAAGATATCAAAAAAACGAACATCTTTATGCCATGTATCGACATCTTTTCGCTCTTTAATATCTAAGCCATAAAGACGATTCACAACGGAAAATAGACCCGTTACCACTTTGTTTTCAGGGAAATAAGGTTTTAATTCTTCTTGTGAGATTGAATAACGTTGTTGGCGCAATTTTTCAGCAAAGTAAGTAACATCCCATGCTTCAAGATCTGTCATAGCTGCAGTTTCATTAGCAAAAGATTTTAATTCTTCGAACTCTTCTTCGGCAATTGGTCTTGATCGTGCGGCTAAATCACTCAAAAAATCGAGAACTTGCTGTGGCGACTGAGCCATCTTAGTTGCTAACGAACGCTCAGCATGATTTTCAAAGCCAATTAACTGAGCAAGTTCATGACGTAATTTAAGGATCTCCGTCATGATCTCGGTATTATCCCATTTGCCTGCACTTGGACCTTGATCAGATGCTTTGGTAGCAAACGCTGTATACATTTCTTCACGAAAATCACGATCATCAGCATAGGACATAACAGGCATATAAGATGGGAAGTCTAGGGTAAATAACCAACCTTCAAGCTCGTCACGCTGTGCAAACTGTGCGGCCATTTCTTTTGTTGAATCTGGTAATCCTGCAAGTAGAGTCTCATCCGTAATATGTTTTTTCCACGCATGTGTAGCATCCATCAAATTTTCTTCGAATTTGGCCGTAAGCTCGGTCAATTTCTGTGAAATTTGCTTAAACATATCTCTATCTTGTTGTGATAGTTCAACACCAGACAAGCGAAAATCACGTAAAGCATTATTAATAACTTTTTGCTGACCGATATCTAAGTCAGAAAAATCAGAGCTAGCAGCAATTCGCTTATAGGCATTATATAAATCTTCATTTTGCCCCAGCTCAGTACCAAACTGACTCAATTTTGGTAAACACGCATTGTAGGCAAGACGAAGTTCGTCAGAATTCATCACGGAATTGAGGTGACTAACAGGCGACCAGACCTTATCAATGGTGGCATCTAATGCTTCCATCGGTAGGACCAATGATTGCCATGTTGGATTGTCATTGTTTACTAATAAGTCATTTACTGTTTTTTTAGCTTGGTCTAATACCTGATTTAATGCAGCTTCAACATGCTCTGGTTTAATCGCTGAAAATGCAGGTAAAGTATTATTCTGTAATAAAGGGTTCGTCATGGTCTTTCGCAATTTATAAATAATGAAGTGATTATACTCGTGACCATGCAATTTGTGGTTTTTTTAGAGCGTATTCAGGATGAGGACTAAAGATCTGCAAATTGAATGGTCACGGCTATGTACTGTATGGAATAGTATCAGGCTTACTTGGCTTTTATCACAGTCTTTTAATGCTTAATAACGACAAGGATGTTTTAAATTAGTTGTAAACATACCACTATCAGATAATTTCATCGGGTTTTATACCACAGAAACTTGATCCTACCCCCTTGTCCGTGCGATTATCCCTCCCTAATATCCCCATTAAGCATTAGGACAACATTCGTGCGAAATATCACACTTTTATTAAAGCTCAGTTTTTTAAGTGCAATTCTCCTGCTCTCGGGCTGCGCAACAACAAATTCAGATGTTGGTGTCAGCGATCCATTAGAAGGTTATAACCGTACAATGTATTCGATCAATGACGTACTTGACCGCGCAATTATCAAGCCTGCTGCTCAAGGCTATGACGCTGTTTTACCAGATCCAATTCAAATGGGTGTGAGTAACTTCTTTAGTAACTTAAATGAAATCACCGTTATCATTAATGGCTTATTGCAACTTAAATTTGGTCAGGCATTTGATAGTATGGGCCGCTTTGGATTAAATAGTACTGTTGGTTTTGCTGGTATTTTTGATGTTGCTGGTCATGCCGGTAATGAAGGTCACAATGAAGACTTCGGTCAAACATTAGGAGCATGGGGTGTAGGGCCAGGTGCCTATGTTGTTCTGCCATTTTTTGGTCCACGTACTGTCCGTGATACATTTGGCCTAGTCGCTGACACGTACACAAACCCTGTGACTTATATAGATGATACTGGTACTCGCAATGCACTTATTGCTCTTAACGTTGTCGATTCTCGTGCAAACTTATTAGGTGTAAAAAAAGTACTTGATGAAGCTGCACTTGATGAATATAGCTATGTTCGTGACGCTTATCTTCAACGTCGTGAAAACCTCATTTATGATGGCAACCCACCTGAAGAAGACTTCGACGTATTTTCAGATTAAATCGTCTTCAAGTAATTTGGGTATATAATAAGAAGCCGGACAGCAGTTCGGCTTTTTTATACCTAATATTTAAAGAATTTACCCACATTTATGACTACCGTACTTTTTATTCTCGCCATTGTTACCGGCTTTGCTGTTCTTATCTGGGGTGCCGATCGTTTTGTTGACGGTGCAGCAAATATTGCCACTAATTTTGGTGTGTCACCACTAATTGTCGGTCTTACGATTGTAGGCTTTGGTACATCAGCACCTGAAATGCTCGTTGCTGCTTTAGCTTCATTTGATGGCGCTCCCGCATTAGGTATAGGTAATGCACTAGGCTCCAATATTGCAAATATCGGTATGGTCCTGGGCATTACGGTTCTTGTCGCCCCTTTAGCGGTTCATTCCGATACCTTAAAACGTGAATTCCCAATGTTAGCCTTTGTGATGGCTATTTCTCTATTCTTAGTATGGGATCTTCATTTAGGCCATTTCGATGGCATCATCTTATTCTCTGGTTTTATCCTCACTTTGTTTGGCATGGCCTATCTTGCCGTACGTAGCAGTAAGAGTGATCCCCTAGAGAAAGAGTTTGAACAAGAATTCTCTGAACCAAAAATGACGACTCGCCAATCTATCTTAAGCTTTGTTATTGGCTTAGCAGCCTTGCTTATCGGTTCAAAAGCATTAGTTTGGGGAGCAACAGGAGTTGCCCATTTACTTGGCGTAAGTGATCTCATCATCGGTTTGACGATTGTGGCAATTGGAACCAGTCTGCCAGAATTAGCAGCATCAATCATCTCAGCTTTAAAAAATGAACATGATATTGCTGTCGGGAATATCTTAGGTTCAAATATGTTTAATTTACTGGCTGTTTTAGCTATGCCAGGGCTTATTCAACCATCAAATGTAGATCCGGCATTATTACAACGTGACTTCCCGTTTATGATTGGTTTATTTGTCATGTTATATTTCTTTGCTCGTAGCAGTAATCAAGGGCGTATTGGCCGTTTTGCTGGTGTAGCTATGTTATTTGTTTATATCGCCTATAATGGTCTTCTTGCTTATCAAAGTATGTCAGGAATGCCAGCGTGACTAATTCTGAAGCCCAACAACTTAAGTCTTTAGGACTTGCCGTTATTAATACTGAAATCGAGGCCATTTCTGCCTTACGTGACCGTATTGATGATGATTTTGTGGCTGCTTGCCAACACCTACTCAATTGTGAAGGACGTATTGTTGTTCTCGGCATGGGTAAATCAGGGCATATTGGTGGAAAAATTGCCGCGACTTTAGCTAGTACTGGTAGCCCAGCATTTTTTGTCCATCCCGGTGAAGCTAGCCACGGTGACTTAGGCATGATCACTGATAAAGATGTTGTCATTGCCTTATCTAACTCTGGTGAAACAAGTGAAATATTAACCATATTGCCACTTATCAAACGCCTAGGTGTACCCCTCATTGCAATGACAGGAAAACCACTGTCAACACTAGCACAGAGTGCTAATGCTCACCTAGATGTCAGTGCAGCCAAAGAAGCATGCCCTCTTGGTTTAGCACCAACATCAAGCACCACTACTGCCCTAGTGATGGGGGATGCTGTTGCTATTGCCTTATTAGAAGCACGCGGCTTCACTGCTGAAGATTTTGCCTTGTCACATCCTGGTGGCAATTTGGGTCGTCGCTTATTGCTTCATGTCAGTGACATTATGCATACAGGAGACAGGATTCCTAAAATCAGTGATTCATCTCTTATCAGTGATGCCCTAGTTGAAATGACTAATAAAGGCTTGGGCATGACTGCCATAGTCGATGATAAGGATAATATCGTCGGCATTTTTACCGATGGTGATTTACGACGTGTTTTAGCTCAAACAATTGATGTACATACTACAGCGATTGCTGATTTCATGACGACTAACTGTATTACTGGTCAACCAACAATGTTAGCTGCTGAGATTTTAGAGATCATGCAGCGCCACAAGATTAACGCTCTATTGATAACAGATAATGACCAACACCTGGTTGGTGCAATTAACATGCATGATTTGCTTCGTGCTGGCGTTGTCTAACGTTTGATAATCAGGATTTAATATGCAAGATATTCTCGCTCGTGCAAAAGATATAAAACTCGTCATTTTTGACGTAGATGGTGTGCTGACTGATGGCAGCATTATCATTGGTGATGATGGCGAAGAATACAAAGCCTTTCACTCCCGCGATGGTCACGGCATGAAACTCTTGCAATATACTGGAGTCGAAATTGCCATTATTACAGGAAGAACATCGAAAGTAGTTGAATATCGTATGAATAGTTTAGGCATCAATCACCTTTACCAAGGGCAGAAAGTTAAACTACCTGCTTTTGAAGAACTTATTGCACGTTTAGGTTTAAAACCTGAGCAATGTGCTTATGTTGGTGATGATTGGGTAGACCTAGCTATTATGAGCCGGGTTGGTCTTGCAGTTGCCGTACAAGATGCCGATGCGCTGGTGAAAAAACATGCACATTGGATAACACCTGCTAAAGGTGGCAAAGGTGCAGCACGAGAAGTTTGTGAACTCATTATGGAAGGTCAAGGCACCTTGCAAGATCAAATTGAACGTCACTTTTAATCTTTCTTTTTTAGCTAAAATACTCCTGCCTCTTCTGGCAGTGATGACTTTGTGGCTATTATCTGGTGAAGAATCAGAGCAACAATCTAAACTTAATAGTGAACTCAATAAAGCCAGCGATTATGCAATGACAGACTTTACACTGACTGTCATGGACAAGAATGGCAATCCATCCCGCATTATTTCTGGTCAAGAAATGGCTCATTACCCTGAAGATGATAGTACAGAAGTCATCTTTCCTTCAGCTCAGTTTATCGAACTCAATAAAGATACTTGGGTAATCACATCAAATAAAAGTACAACCCAAGGTAAGGGTAATGATATCTTGCTGACAGGTAATGTCATTATCACTCAAAAAGAAAATCCAGATGTTGAGTTGCGTACGGAAAAACTCACTTTAGATACATTACACAATACGGCATATACTGATCTTGCTGTCAGTATGAAGTCACCTTACGGGTCAACTGACTCTGTCGGTATGCATGCCGCACTTGAAGACAAAATGATTAATCTCCACTCGAGAGTAAAAGGACGTTATGATGCGCCAACTACACAATAAACTATTAACTGCACTGTTAGTATTGCTGCCGACATTAGCATTAGCATTACCTAGTGACCGCGAAAAACCTATCGATATTGAAGCTGATCATGCTCAGATGGATGATGAGAAAGGTGTTACCCAATACAAGGGAACAGCAATATTAACGCAAGGTACGATGAAGATCGAAGGCGATACGATTACTTTTTATTACGATGAAAATAAACAGCTAACTAAAGCGGTTGCTCAAGGTAATCTTGCCAAATACCAACAAGTTCAAAAACCCGGTGAACAGCCAATTCGTGCTCAAGCATTACAAATGGAATATCATGCTCAATCTCAGAAAATATACCTTTTAGGTAAAGGACATGTTTGGCAAAATGGTGATGAGTTTAGTGGTGACCACATTGAATATGACATTACTAGAAATATTGTAAACGCTCGTTCTAAGCCAGTTAAAGCAGGAACTAAACCGCGTAAAGGCGAACGTATTCACATTATCATTCAACCACCTGGCAGTAAGAAAAACCCCAAACCTACAGCGGTAAAACCAGAGCCAGCATCAAGTCTCAAGCCTAGTGCCTCACCTGAAAAGCAAGATGACAGCTACCCAACAGCAACCATAACAACAAACTTGAATGTTCGCACAGGTCCAGGAACACAATATAATAAGCTTGGTCTCTTTAAAATGCGTGAGGATGTTATTGTTCTTACAGAGCAAAAAGACTGGGTTCAAGTCCGAGGAGTTATTGATAGTCAAGTCGTTATTGGCTGGGTTTCTCGTCGCTATATTCAACTTAGCAATTAATCGGAATAAGCATCTGAAATGAGCATATTATCTGCCCAATCATTATCAAAGAGCTATAGTAACCGCCAAGTAGTCAAAGATATTTCTCTCGAAGTAAGTAGTGGTGAGATCGTGGGCTTATTAGGCCCCAATGGCGCAGGTAAAACGACAAGCTTTTATATGATTGTTGGACTTGTTCCTGTTGATCACGGCTCTATCTTTCTTGATCAAAGAGAGTTAACACAAGACCCCATTCATCAACGAGCACAACTTGGCATAGGCTATTTACCTCAAGAAGCCTCTGTATTTAGAAAACTCAGTGTGGCTGATAATATCTATGCCATTATCGAAACTCGCGATGAGCTGACTGAAGAAGATAAGCAAGACTTACTTGAACGACTATTGGCTGACTTCCATATTGAACATATCAGTGATTCATTAGGAATGGCTTTATCGGGTGGTGAACGTCGTCGCGTTGAAATTGCCCGAGCTCTCGCAATGGAGCCGCAGTTCATATTATTGGATGAACCCTTTGCTGGCGTTGATCCTATTTCAGTACTAGATATTCAAGGCATCATTAAAGAATTGGCACAGCGCGGTATTGGTATATTAATCACTGACCACAATGTCCGAGAAACACTTAAAGTTTGTGAACGTGCTTATATTTTTAATGAGGGTGAGGTCATCGCAAAAGGGACACCTGATGAGATCATGAAAGATAAACAAGTTTTAAGCGTCTACCTCGGTAGGGATTTCCGTCTCTAATTAAGTAACCCAAACACCATGACAGATACGACTAAAAATACTGCGCCAGTCACTAAAAGACACCGTGCCCATCAAATATTTGAGCTAGAACATCATGGCCTAGCGCGTCTGATCAATCTAGTCATCATGCTATTGATAGCACTGACTGTCGTTATTGTTTTTGTTGAAACAATTCCTCAAGTCCGTGCTGACTATATGACATTGTTTATCTGGTTTGAATATGTTTCCATTGCTCTATTTTCTGTTGAATATATCGCTCGCCTATGGAGTGCAGCCGAAATTGATCCTGAACAACCATGGCGTAGCCGATGGAGATATGCAAAAAGCCCATTAGCACTTGTTGATCTTTTGGCTGTTGCTCCCTTTTATTTCGGTCTATTTATCCAATTAGATACTCGTTATTTAAGAGTTATTCGTTTATTACGAGTTCTAAAACTAACCCGATATTCACGCTCTTTAAGCACCCTCCTACAAGTTTTAAAAAATGAACTCCCTGGAATAGTTTCAGCATTAGGTATTCTCTTGATACTGATTGTTTTTGCTTCTGCAGGTATTTATTTAGTTGAACGTGACGCTCAACCAGAAGCTTTTGGTTCGATCCCTCAAGCTATGTGGTGGGCAACTATTACTCTCACAACTGTCGGCTATGGTGATGTCGTACCTATCACAATGGCAGGTAAAGCATTAGGTATTGTTATTACTATTTTAGGAGTAGGTTTTGCAGCTTTACCAGCCGGTATTATCGCCAGTGGTTTTACAGTTGAAATGCAAAATCGTCGTGATGAATTCAGAGCAAAACTAATGTCGTCATTAACTGATGGCAAACTCAGCCATAAAGAACTTCGTGATATTGAACAACTCCGAATATCATTAGGCTTATCTCTAAAAGAAAGTAAATCACTGATTCGGTTGGCAGGAACGGGACATCTGACTCACTGCCCTCATTGTGGTGAAGATATCTCACAGCATCCTTAGTCCAACTTGTCGGGTTTCAATCCGACCTACAAATATGGAAAAATTATAACTTTCTAACAGCCTTTATTTTGCCATCTTGAAGCTGAATATTAAGCTCGTCACCCACTTCAACATCATCAGCATGCCGTATCACACTCCCAGTGTTAGCATCTGTAGTAATACTGTAGCCACGTTCTAAAGTATTTAAAGGGCTTACTGCTGCAAGCGTCCTCATTTTTTGAGATAAATCAGCTTTATTCTGTTCAATTATTTTTTTCATCGCATTATCTAATTGATTTCTAGCTTGCCCTACACTGACCTGTTTCTGAATAATATTAGGTAGTGGAGAACTCAATTGTAAACGTTGAGATAAGGCTTTATTTCGCGATGACGCTTGAGTTAGTTTTTGTTTTACACTTTGCTGCAAACGTTCATTTAAATGCGTTAATTTATATTGATTCGCTGCGATTTTAGCTTGAGGATGTTTTAAACGTACCGACCAATAATCTACTTGTTGACGTTTATTGTTAATAATTTGCTGCCAACTTCGATTTAACTGTTGCCCTAATTGATCAACACGTTGCATATGCTGGCTTATTGTCGTCAAAGGCTGCGGCAATCTTTGCTGTAAATTACTTAAATGGCGTTTTTCATCGTGCAGGCGATGCTTTATCAATAAACTCAGTCGACGACTATGATTCTGTATCTTTGCTAACCATTGTGTTGCATCTGGTACAGCCAGTTCAGCAGCAGCTGAAGGTGTTGCCGCTCTCACATCCGCTACAAAATCAGCAATAGTAAAATCAACTTCGTGGCCAACCGCACTAATTACTGGCATCTCACAAGTAAAAATAGCGCGAGCAACAATCTCATCATTAAAACTCCATAAATCTTCTAATGAACCGCCTCCTCGACCAATTATCAGCACCTCACATTCCTGCCGACTATCTGCCAAAGCAATCATATTGGCTATTTGCTTAGCTGAATCACCACCTTGTACCGCGACCGGATAAAGAATGACATTAGCAGCAGGAAATCGTCGACTTAATACCGTTAAAATATCATGTACTGCAGCCCCATCAGGTGATGAAACAACGCCGATGCTTTGTGGCAATGTCGGTAGTTCTTTTTTATTAGCCTGATCAAATAGACCTTCTTCACCAAGTCGGTGCTTCAGTGCTTCATAGGCTCTTTGTAAGGCGCCACTTCCCGCCTCTTCCATATGCTCAACGACAAGCTGGAACTCACCTCGCCCTTCGTATAAGGTGACGCGAACTCGTAATAGAATTTGCATGCCATTTTTAGGGGTAAAGCGCACATTTCGATTGCGATTTCTAAACATAGCGCAGCGTACTTGCGCGACTTCATCTTTTAAGGTGAAGTAAATATGTCCTGACGCAGGCATGGCTAGGTTTGATATTTCACCTTCCACCCAGATAAGTGGAAAAGAGCCTTCCAAGACTCCTCGAGCCTCACGCACCAAGCGTGAAACTGCATAGACCTCTTTGACAGGTCTGGAAGCTAATGTTGAATTACTATCTAGTGCCATAAAAAACTTAGAAAAAAAGTGTAAATATTGTTATAATTGACTGGATAATACCATATGTACTATCAGGAACATGCCTTATGAGAATCGCCCAAGAAGCCCTAACCTTCGACGATGTTTTGTTACTCCCCGCTTACTCTAACGTAATGCCTCGGGATGTTAACTTAACAACTAAACTTACCCGAGATATTAACATCAATATTCCACTGCTCTCTGCAGCAATGGATACGGTTACAGAAAGTCGCCTAGCAATCGCTATCGCACAAGAAGGTGGCCTAGGTATTCTTCATAAGAATATGACCATCGAAGAACAAGCTAACGAAGTGCGTAAAGTTAAACGCTTTGAAAGCGGTGTTGTTCGTGATCCAATCACTGTGTCTCCTACAGCTACCATTGGTGAAGTTCTTGAATTGACTCGCGCCAATAAATTTTCAGGTATGCCTGTTGTTGATGGCGACAATCTTGTCGGAATCGTAACAAGCCGTGATTTACGCTTTGAAACACATTTAGAAAACCCTGTTTCATCAGTAATGACAACTAAAGAAAACCTTGTCACTGTCAAAGAAAATGCTGCTCGTGAAGAGGTCCTCAACTTACTTCACACTAACCGCATTGAAAAAGTACTTGTTGTGGATGATAACTTTCACCTACAAGGTATGATCACGGTTAAAGATATTCAGAAATCAAAAGAAAATCCATTGGCATCAAAAGATGATCAAGAGCGTTTACGTGTTGGTGCAGCAACCGGTATCGGTGCTGAAAGCCAAGCCCGCGTTAAAGCGCTAGCTGAAGCCGGTGTTGATGTAATTGTTGTTGATACTGCTCACGGTCATTCACAAGGCGTATTAGACCAAGTGAAATGGGTTAAAGATAACTATCCACAAGTACAAGTCATTGGCGGTAACATCGCTACTGGTGCTGCAGCGCTCGCGCTTGTTGAAGCGGGTGCAGATGCGGTTAAAGTGGGTATTGGTCCAGGTTCAATCTGTACTACTCGTATCGTTGCCGGTGTTGGTGCCCCTCAAATTACTGCAATCAGTAATGTTGCTAAAGCATTAGAAGGGTCAGGCGTACCTTTAATCGCTGATGGTGGTATTCGTTATTCAGGTGATGTTGCTAAAGCACTTGTTGCTGGTGCTCACACTATCATGTTGGGCGGTATGTTTGCCGGTACTGAAGAAGCGCCTGGTGAAGTTGAATTATTCCAAGGCCGCTCTTATAAATCATACCGTGGTATGGGTTCATTAGGTGCGATGCAACAAAAACAAGGTTCAAGTGATCGTTACTTCCAAGAATCAAGTGAAGCTGACAAATTAGTGCCAGAAGGTATTGAAGGTCGCGTTCCATATAAAGGTCAACTCGGTCCTGTTATCCATCAATTAATTGGTGGTATTCGTTCTAGTATGGGTTACACAGGTTCTGCGACCATTGAAGAGATGCGTACTAAACCTGAATTTGTTCGTGTTACTACTGCCGGAATGAATGAAAGTCATGTTCATGATGTGACAATCACTAAAGAAGCACCGAACTACCGCGTTTAATGAACAAAAGTCATTCCCAAATATTTTAAGCGGGAATCTATACTGACCCAATGGATCCCCGCTAAATGCATGCGGGGATGACGGTTATTTTTATTTCAGAGAGCCCTATGAGCCACAATATTCACGACCACCGAATTCTTGTCCTTGATTTTGGATCACAATATACCCAACTAATTGCACGTCGTATTCGTGAAGCCGGTGTTTACTGTGAATTAAGAGATCCTGAAATCACAGAAGCTGAAATTAAAGAATTTAACCCAAAAGGTATTATTCTTTCAGGTGGCCCTGATTCAACGATTGGTGATGAAGCTCCTGTTGCCCCTCAATTTATATTTGAACTAGGCATTCCTATTCTTGGTATTTGTTACGGCATGCAAACGATGGCCATGCAATTAGGTGGTGAAGTTGAATCATCTGAGCACCGCGAATTTGGTTACGCTCAGATCCGAGCTCGTGGTCATTCAAGTCTCTTACGTGATATTCAAGATCATACGACTGAAGAAGGTTATGGTTTACTTGATGTGTGGATGAGTCATGGCGACCGTGTTGCTAAAATCCCTGAAGGCTTTAAAGTCATTGCCAGCACAGAGAGCGCTCCTTTTGCAGGTATGGCTGATGAACAACGCAAATTTTATGGTGTTCAATTCCACCCTGAAGTCACACACACAGTTCAAGGTCAGCGTATTATAAAGCGTTTCTTAACTGATATTTGTGGTTGTGAAACTTTATGGACATCAGCACAAATTATTGAAGACAGTATTAAAACAATCCGTGAACAAGTCGGGTCTGATGACGTCTTATTAGGTTTATCAGGTGGTGTTGACTCATCGGTTGTAGCGGCATTATTAGATCGTGCTATCGGCAAACAACTGACTTGTGTATTTGTTGATAATGGCTTGCTTCGTCAAAATGAAGGTGATGATGTGATGGCCATGTTTGCCAAAAACATGGGTATCAAAGTTATTCGTGTTGATGCAGAAAAGCGTTTCATTGATGAATTAGCGGGTGAAAATGAACCAGAAGCAAAACGTCGCATTATTGGCCGTGTTTTTGTGGAAATTTTTGAAGAAGAATCTAATAAACTCAACAATGTTAAATGGCTAGCTCAAGGCACAATTTACCCAGATGTAATTGAATCAGCAGCGGCTAAAACAGGTAAAGCTCAAGTTATCAAAACACATCACAATGTGGGTGGCTTGCCAAAACACATGACATTAAAACTGCTTGAACCGTTACGTGAATTATTTAAAGATGAAGTACGTAAACTGGGGGTCGAGCTCGGTTTACCACGTGATATGGTTTACCGTCATCCTTTCCCAGGTCCGGGCTTAGGCGTGCGTATTTTAGGTGAAGTGAAAAAAGAATATGCCGATCTATTACGCAAAGCCGACAAGATTTTTATCGATGAGCTTTATGCCCACGATCTTTACGACAAAACAAGTCAGGCCTTTACTGTATTCCTTCCAGTTAAATCTGTAGGTGTTATGGGTGATGGTCGTCGTTATGATTATGTTGTCTCTTTACGCGCAGTTGAAACAATCGACTTTATGACTGCGCGCTGGGCACATCTTCCTTATGATTTTCTTGGTTTAGTGTCTAACCGAATCATTAATGAAGTCGATGGCATTTCTCGTGTTACCTACGATATATCAGGTAAACCACCAGCTACTATTGAGTGGGAATAACCCCCCCCCTCTTAAGCCCCCCCCCTTAAGTGGGATTTAAAACTTCCGCTGTATTGATATACTGATTTACCTCAGGATAACAATACAGCGGGCCTAATGGCTAAGTCTCTTAATCACGAAATCAAAGAAATACAGGAGCGTTTGTATCATCTAATTCTAGATGATATTAAAACATGTCATTTCTGTGGTGAGAACTTCATCAAGCTTATTGAACAACACAAAATCCCTATTAATAGTCACCTCATCTTAGAGACTGTTCCAGAATATTGCTCCATTGCGTGTAGTGACATTTTCTTAAACACGATAAAACACTTTAAGTCTGTTGCTTATGTTTTAACAAAAGAGACCAATAAACATAATCCTTGGATCCATGCATTTGTCGTTCGTAATAATAATAAGAATACTCAATTTTTTAATAGTTATGAGGATGCCTACAATTGGAGTGCAACCCAGGTATAAAGTGCCCTTTTTAAATACCCCCCTTATGTGGGGTATTTGCTATTTATAAGACCCTGTATAGTTACCAGCCTTCTCTGGTTGCTAATGAATCATAAATGTCTGATATCCAAGGTTTCAAAAAAATCACTGAAAATCTCTACTTCTTTGTTTTAGATGATATTCAAGCCTGTTCTAGCTGTGGTGAAGGCATCTTAGAGTATATATATAACCATCAAATATCCTGCGATGCCAAATTAATATTTGCTACCGGAACACATCGTTGTTCCTTTGGCTGTAACGAAGAATTTTTATCTAGTATCTCTCATTTCAAATCTATAGCTTACATTCTGGCTAATCAGACTGGCCATCATGATCCCTTTGGTCATACTGCTATTGTCAGAAATAAAAACAAAAATACACATTTCTTTTCTAATTACGATGATGCTTATAATTGGAGTGTTCAACAATAGCTATAACATAAAGTTTTAGACTTTATTTTACTTTATACTATTCAAAACCCGCCAAACTAAAAACTCTTCTAGTATTTGTAATTTGAAAGGAATTTCTATGGCCCAAAACAGTTTCAACGGACAAAGCTTTCTAGTTCGCCTGATCTTTGCTCTGTTACTTGTCTACTTAACATATAACCCAAGTGGTTATAGCTTCTATCATTGGACAACAGAAGCCTTATTTGGTGATGCAATAGCTCTAACGCCTCCCTTTGCTATGTCTGCTGTTGTTTTGGCCATTGGCTGGACAATCTATATCCGAGCCTCATTACGCTCTCTTGGTCGTTTTGGACTTGCTCTCGCATTGTCTTTCTTTGCCATTGTTGTCTGGTGGTTAATTGATATAGGCTTACTTGGCGTTGATAATATTTCTATCATGGCCTATATCGTACTTTTCCTTTTAGCAGCAATACTTGCCACCGGCCTATCTTGGTCACATATTCGACGTAAAATGTCTGGACAAGCAGATGTTGATGACGTTGATGACTAAAACTTCTTCTTGGATATAAAATGAAATTAGCTAGAATATTCATCAGCCTACTTACTCTTTTGCTTATCTCATGTAGTGAACAAAACCATGAGGCCCATCAGCAAGAAAGTTTAGCAACCGAACATGTACAACATTCATCTAAAATGCCTACAGACACTTTAGGTAATATGAGTCTCAATCAGGAACAGAAATGGTTAATGGATGAGCATACTCGCGCTATTTTCCTTGAAATGGCAATTTCATTCTCAAACTATGATCACTCAGCAATGGATAGCGATGATCTGAAGAAAGTTGGTGCGAACCTTCAAACAGATATTGATACCTTAATTCAAGGGTGTACGATGACTGAAGAAGCCCATGACCAACTGCATATTTTTCTGACTGGCTATATTCCTGCTGTCACAGCGCTTACGGAAAACGGTCAACTTGAAGATGCTAAGAAAGTGGCGCATTATTTAAACGGCTACCAACACTATTTCCAATAATCAACTAAAGGATAATGTCATGGCAAACGAAGGCTACCACGAACCGATTAACGAACTATCAGATGAAACTCGAGATATGCATCGGGCAATCACCTCATTGATGGAGGAGCTTGAAGCCGTTGATTGGTATAATCAACGTGTTGATGCGTGCCAAGATAATGAACTCAAAGCAATTCTTGCCCATAACCGTGATGAAGAAAAAGAACATGCCGCGATGGTGCTTGAATGGATCCGTCGTAAAGATCCACGTTTCGATAAAGAACTAAAAGATTACTTATTTACTGATAAGCCGATTGCTCACGAATAATTTTATATCAATCAGTTATACAGATAAAAAAGAGAGAGCATTCAAGGGCATTTTTATTTGCTGTACTACTTGTCTATTTAACCTATAATCCGAGTGGTTACAGCTTCTTCCACTGGACTAAAGAAGCTTTATTTATAACGGCCCCTTGTTGCCACGTCAACCGTTGTCTTGGTAATTGGCTGGACGTTTTTTATCCGTGCAACTTTACGATCATAGGTGGTTTTGGTCTCGCTTTGCCATCCTTATTTGGTGTTTAATCGATCTTAGATTGATTGGTGTTGATAGTATTTCAATTCTGACTTATACATTTTATGCTTATTAGCAGTAATTATTGCTACAGATATGTCCTAGTCTCACATTTACCGCAAAATGTCTGGCCAAGTGGATGATATTGATAAGTAACCCTTAATTTACAGACTTAAACCTTAGTTCACTTCAACTAGAAAACACCAGATGATAAATAAATTATTTTCAAGATCTTTCTTATTCCTTATCTTTGTCTTTTTTGTGACAGGCTGTGCCACAGCACCTGTTAACTTCCCCAAACAACACAGTGAAGCTATTAGTGATACCAGTGAGACTCGCTTAGGAAAGGTAGTTGCAGAATGGACCGAAGCTCATGCTGGCAAATCAGGATTCTACCCACTTTTTGAAGGAATGGATGCCCTCGGTGTAAGACTTGCCCTAATCGACCGAGCAGAAAAAACCATTGATGCTCAATACTTTCTGATGAAACCAGATTCTACGGGCTACTTATTTGCAATGAAGCTGTTAGAAGCAGCTAATCGTGGAGTCCGAGTCAGATTCCTTCTTGATGATATTTTCACTACAGTTAAAGATGATGGACTGCTACTATTAAATCAGCACCCAAATATCGAAATACGACTCTTCAATCCCATTAGCCGAGCCGGATCTTTCTACCTGAACTATCTGGGAGACTTCAAAGTTGCCAATAGACGGATGCACAACAAAACATTTACTGTCGATAATCAGGTCAGTGTTGTGGGTGGCCGCAATATTGCGGATGAATATTTCGGATTGGATAAAAATACCAAGTTCAGAGATGCAGACATGATTGCTTTTGGATCTGTGGCTAAGGATATATCTAAAACGTTTGATCGATTCTGGAACCACAAACTGGCCATTCCTATGGAGGCATTTGAAAACAAGAAAAATTTACCGGACCTTACAACAGCGGAAGCTGATTTGGATAAAAATATTGTTGCAGCTAATCATTCAATTTATAAACAAGCATTAAGCTCACCATTGATGCAGGATCTACTTGATAACCGGGTTAAATTTTTCCCAAGCGATGGCAAAGTTATTACCGATGATCCAGAAAAACTTCTCAATGAAGTCTCATCAGACCATAAAATTTTGGTAACAGCACTGGCAAAGACTGTGAATGATGCAAAATCAGAGGTTGTAGTCGTTAATCCCTATTTCATTCCAAGAAAAACAGGTATTGAATTCTGGAAGAATATCGTTGATAAGGGTGCTCGAGTTGTGGTCGTGACCAACTCACTAGCATCAAATAATCATGTACCAGTGCATACTGCTTATGCTCGTTATCGTCACGATCTAATTGATGCTGGAGTTGAGTTATATGAGATCAGGGTTGACTCATCGAAAAAGCCAACAGGCGAGACTGGCTACGACTCAGTAACTTTACATACTAAGGCCATACTCATCGACCGCCAGCATCTGTTTATTGGCTCTTTAAACCTGGACCCACGCTCCATTGATATCAACACTGAGATGGGCTTAATAATTGATAATGTGACGTTATCAACTGAGATAGCCGAGCAATTTTTCACCGTATTACCAACATTCACCTACCGTGTCACGAAAAACGACCAAGGCTATCTAAGGTGGACAGCTACAATTGATGGTAAGGAATTTGTTGAAACCAGTGAACCTCAAGCTAGTAGCTGGTTAAAACTCAAAGCCTTCATCTCACGAATATTACCTGAAGGCCAACTATAGAATAAAGTGTTCAGCTAATAATTTATATCTGAACATAAAAAAGGGCAGTTAAACTGCCCTTTCTATTATTTCGGATAATTATGATTTATTAAACATCATAATTAGTGGCTGCAATATCACCACCACGACCTGTCCAGTTAGTATGGAAGAATTCACCACGAGGTTTATCTAAACGCTCATATGTGTGAGCACCAAAGTAATCACGTTGTGCCTGCAATAAGTTAGCAGGTAAACGTTCACTACGGTAGCCATCATAGAATGCCAAAGCACTACTAAATGTTGGTGCTGGAATACCTAATGAGATTGATGCGCCAACAGCTTTACGCCAGCCTGGTAAAGCTTCAGTGATTGCATCAATAAAGAACTGATCCAATAATAGGTTTGCTAATTCAGGATCATTATCAAACGCTTCTCGGATATTGCCCAAGAATTGGCTACGAATAATACAACCACCACGCCACATTAATGCGATACCACTATAGTTCAAGTCCCAACCATAAGTCTGGGCTGCTTCTCGCATCAACATATAGCCCTGTGCATATGAAATAATTTTAGAAGCATATAAAGCATCGCGAATCGCATCGACCATTTCAGATTTATCGCCATCAAATTCATTAGCTAGTTTCGGTAATACTTTTGAAGCAATAATACGTTCATTTTTACGAGCAGATAGGCAGCGAGCAAATACTGCTTCACCAATAAGAGTTAAAGGAATACCTAAATCTAAGGCATTCATTCCCGTCCACTTACCAGTACCTTTTTGGCCTGCAGTATCAAGAATATTATCGATCAGTAGATTACCTTCCTCATCTTTAACAGTCAGGATATCTCGAGTAATCTCAATGAGGTATGAGTCCAATACGCCTTCATTCCATTCAGCAAACACAGCCTGAATTTCATCACCCGACATACCCATACCTTCACGCATTAATTGGTAAGCTTCACAAATTAATTGCATATCTCCATATTCAATACCATTGTGAACCATCTTCACATAATGGCCAGCACCGTCATTACCCACCCATTCACAACATGATTCACCATCAACTTTTGCTGAGATTGCTTGGAAAATATCTTTAATTTCTAACCATGCACCTTTATGGCCACCCGGCATAATTGAAGGTCCAAAACGTGCACCTTCTTCACCACCAGATACACCAGAACCAACAAATAAAATGCCTTTTTCTTTTAACGTTTGTGTACGACGATTACTATCTGTGTACAAAGAATTACCACCATCAATGATAATGTCACCTTTGTCTAGGTATGGTAATAGTTGTTCAATAAAGGCATCCACAACAGAACCCGCTTTTACCATTAACATAATACGGCGAGGAGCCTTTAGACTATCAACGAACTCTTTCATATTATGACAGCCAATAACATTTGTACCTTTGGCTGGACCTTCTAAAAACTCATCTACTTTAGTCGTTGTTCGGTTATAAACAGCTACGGTATAACCATTGTCATTCATATTTAAAACAAGGTTTTGCCCCATTACTGCTAGACCAACTAAACCAATATCTGCTGTTGCTGTTGTTTCCAATGCACTCATTTATCTATTCACCTTAATATATTCGCCTTCAGCTTCTCGGGTTGACCCCACAATTAGCCGACATTTACCCGTGGCAATATCACATTCCACGGCTCCTGAAACTTCAATGACTTCTCCTACTTTTGCCTGCCCAACATAAGTGTGCGTGAATGACATAATTTCGGGTGTCATATCATCATCAACTATATAAACGGCAGGAAAATCAAAAGCGCGATCGTCATCAATCACTTTTGTTATAACTGTACGACTTCCTTGTTTTTGATATTGCTTAACATCGTGTTCAAACTCTTCAGATAGACATACCATGCCAATATCAAATTTAGTGCCATCAATGGCTGCTTTATTGAACTTGCGATTTTCATGCCATGCAAACTCTTCAAAGCTTAATTCTCCAGCACGACGGTTAAAGTTATCTTCCATTAGCATTAAAGATAAAAGCTCTAGATGTCCGTCAGCCTCCGCCAGCCGTACTGCTTCACGTATTATTTTGAAGGCATTACGCCCATACACTGCTAAATCTATATCTGATGTTGCTCGGTGCCGATCAATTAACATTGAGCCAGTTAAACCTAAAGTTTCAATATCAGCACCATATTGCACCAAAATAGGGATTAATTGCTGAAGCTTATGTTCAATTTTATCCCTTGCTTGTGCTTGCAGTACAGATTTTAATTTTTCCTCGGGCCGATGATGTTCAACAATATCACTCAATTCAACGGCATGAAACGCAGCATCGAATTGATCTGATTGATACAAATACTGAGGATAAGACTGCTGTAGTAATTTATTTGCTTGCTGCGTATCAACTTTTTTCCAGCTATCTCCTTCTACTATATAGCGCAGGAAACAGCCTACTTTACCTTCATGGGCTTGATAGCTCACGACAGCAAAGATTAAACCTTCTTGAGTTCGAATAAAGTCTTTAGGTAAAAAAGGGAAATCGGCATTTCTCATAACCAATATATTTTACGCCTTTCTAGGTAATTTTGCTGACTATAAACGTCGGCGTAGCCACAACCATAAACCTGTCAATGAAATCAGTACTAAAAACACGCCTACTAAGTCTGCAAACCAGACTCCATATTTCCCAAGAATACGTCCATTGTGAATATCTAAAACCACGCGTTCAACAGTGACGCCATTACCACGAAAGTATTGTGATAATTCATCTTGGACTAAACTTGGCATGGCATGAGGTTCGCTCCAACCTACGCCATTTAGAGATAATTGTTCCCATTGGTCTAACATAAAGTCACTTCGCCACATTCCATTGCGCGTTTGCACAACAGGATCGCCATGGAATAAACCTATATTTTGGATCATTGCTGGAACACCGACACTATCTCCCATGCGCTCAACAAACTCTCCCTCTGGACTAAAAAGTAACAAGGCATCTTCAGTGGCAAGCACCATTAAATCATCAATCATAACCCCGCCTAAAATCGGCACATGAGACTGTGTTACGGGCTTTGCATTAATGAAGACTTGAGAACCAAATTGAGAAATAGTGTGACGATCTAATAAATAAACAGCATCAGCTTCAGCATTAGCTAGGCCATAATGATCTAATAACCAATCCCATGTCAGGTGGCGCTTATCTAAGTCAAAGTCTGAGGTGTGATTGAGTAATATGCCTGTTACAGCAAGCATTAAAACAAAAAGAGCAACCAGTGCGCCCATACTGCGATGCAAACTTCGCATTTTACGATTCATAGTTCATCCCATAGCCTTACATTTTCATCCGGTGAATTTGTCCAAATATAATGCCAGTCTTGCAACAACTGTCATAGCCCTAACAGATAATGTTGCCCCTGAAACGCCGTCAATATTGCGATCTAATTGCATATCATCTAACTGAACTAATTTAAATTGTTGGGTAAATGCGGGATGGCGAATTTCGCCACCTCGACTTTCTCTAAAGGCGAGAACCTTTATATTTTCAATTTTACCTTCAGCTACGACTATGCCGAACGTGATTGGTTTTTCTTTACCAATTTCTTCCAAAATCCAAGCACTGCGCTGTTCATTTCGCCAATAACGAATCCTCAAGCCAGCATACTTATGTCCTAATAGCTCAGCAACCGTTGACGCTAAATCAGCTTTCATCCACACGACTTTGCTTTTTGGTACAGAATTATTGAATACTTCAGTTAAAAAATCTTGATCAGTTTGATACACTCCACGAGCAAAAACCGTGAACGAACTCAATATTAAGCCCATGAAGATTAATACTCTCAGCGGGTCTTTATACTGGCTCATCTTAGAATTGGTAACCTAAACCAACGTTAAAGCCATCTGATTCACCATTAGCGGGTTTATCTTGATTTTGATAATCAAGTTTCACCACCACATCTTCATGTGGCCACCAGTTAACACCTAAATCAAATTGATCATATTCACTATCTACTGCATTACCGGCTTGATTATCCCACTCACTATAGCGAGTGAAGACACCAAAGTATTCATTAATTCGGTATGAAGGTTCAACATACCAACCTGTTTGTTCATCATAACCATCAGCTTTTGGACCTTCGCCATCTAAATCCCATATCGCATATAAAGCACGTAGTCCAAAATCACCACGCTGAATCACAGCATGTGTTTCAAATAAAGTGGCACTACCCGCAGTTGGATCCTGACTTTGAGTTATATCTTCTTGATATTGTACCGTTGCAGCTAACTCAATACCTGGCAGACCTGTCCATTTTAATCGCCCTGTATAAGCCAAATCATCAGCCAAAGCTTGTGATACTTTTTGACGACCATCTCTTATTTTATAAGTCGATTTTGTACCTTCTTTAGAGACGTCTAACCCAGATGAAATTGCAACATCATAGCTAAAGCCTTGTGCAATCTCACCACTAAACATAGCACCTGCTTCCCACCATGTTGCAGGAATAATATGCTTCTCAACATTATTACGCTCAGTACCATAGAAGGTTGCAGGTTCATGAGTTTCATTGATGATACCAACTGGGGTTAAAAATAATCCCCCTTTAACTCGGTATTGTGAACTAATGTCATATTCAATATAAGCTTGCTCTAGTTCAATTTCACCATTTTGACTTTCACCGGCAATACTGTGTTCTAACTCTAGCTCAGAGAATAATCGTAGGCGATCATTAAACTCGTGAGCAAAGAATAATACAAAGCGATGAAAATCAACCTTCTTTGTTTTATCGCCATCTTCATCTTCTAAGTTATTGTAGTGCAGTTCACCATAACCACCTATGGTTGTATTGTTAGCACTGGTACTCACAGCTTTTACAGCCTGCTCTGTCGTTTCAGCTAATGCTTCTACTGTTTCATTTGCTTCAAGTACCGTTTTCTCGGTTTGTTCTACCTTTGTTTTTAAACTTTGGTTTTCAACTAGTAGCTGATTATTTTGCTGCTGAACGTCCGTTAACTGCTGCTGAACTTGTTGTAATAAAACCCACATTTCCTCATTACTAGGTGTTGCGGCTTGAACAGAAGAGACCGCTACCATCACACTCATAGCCACTACAGTTTTTTTTAATATTGCCATCTGATTCACTCATCATCATTTATAAGATGAGCAAATCATACCCCTCATTAAATCTAAATGCAAATCATTCTTATTTAGAGTTTCATTTTAATAAAGTTGCTTTGTAGATCCAATATAACCATGATTGCGGTTACTATATTCATATGGAGAGTGGCTATAAGCCTTACCATTTGAAATGCTATATGGCCAAAGGTGAGTAGCTTCAATATCAATTATAGGAAGAACCTGTTCTTTTCTATATAGTAACTTTGTCTCTTCAGCATTAATTATTCCAACAAAAGTGATTAGCATTCCTTGCTGATATTCATCAGCTTCAATCCCAGAAGCAGTTCTGCCGATAAAGCGTCCTTGGCTAACGTGGTTTTGCATAGGAAAACCATACCTATTTAGCGGATAATGTCGTATTTCCAAAATTAAATCACTACCGTCATTGTTAACACTAATAATTTTACCTCCCCAGCGTACTTGCTCACCAAAAAAGTATCCCGAGTTCTCATAAAGAACCCGTCGAAGCTGAATATCATTACTTGGCTCTGTTTGAATTGAACGAGGGATATTATTACTACAAGCACTCAATAATAGTACTAATAGGGTTGCTATAATTTTCATGTTTTTCTCCATCAGAAATATTAACTATAAATACTTAATATATAGACTAGAAATGAAGATAAATATTACAAATTCAGATGTATATAACATCAATAAGCGAGTGATATTTTTAAATATTCAGGTTCACTACTAGGTAAACTATCTTAGTCTCTCGAGCCATGTCTTTTTTTCTTCCGTGCTGCTTGTTTCGCCTCTTTCTCGGCCCGAATCCCAGCCATCTCAAGAAGCTCTTTTTCCATCATTTCAGGTGTTTCTAAGGTGATTCGCCCAATAGTAATATCACGAAATTCTGTTAATAAAATTTTAGCTGCACGATCCAAATCAACTCGACCACCAGCCCGTAAACAGCCTCGTTTAGCCCCAATCATTTCTAATAACGGCAACTCATCTTCAGGTAAATCATTAAGTTGATAACGTGCTTTTAATAATTCTGGATAGGCTTGTCGAAAGTAACCAACTGCATACATTGCAATATCGTCATTACTAATCGCCGTTTCTTTAATTGCACCGGTAATGGCTAAACGATAACCACCATGTTTGTTTTCTAATTTTGGCCACAATACGCCTGGCGTATCAAGCAAGACAACACCTTGGTCGAGTTTAATACGTTGCTGATTCTTAGTAACTGCTGGTTCATTACCTGTTTTTGCTATCAACCGTCCTGCTAGATTATTGATTAAGGTTGATTTCCCTACATTTGGAATTCCCATAATCATGGCTTCAAGTCGATCAGAACCATTGGCTTTTACCGGTACCATTTTGTGACATAAACTTAATAAACCATGCATTTTTTCCGGTTCTTCAGTGGTCAACGCAATCGTTTTAACACCCTTTTCTTGCTCGAGGTAATCTTGCCATTGCTGAGTAACAATAGGATCGGCAAGATCACTCTTACTCAATACTTTAATACATGGCTTATCACCACGAATCTCGGCCAACATTGGATTTTCACTACTAAATGGAATACGAGCATCTAAGATCTCAATAATAAGATCAACTTGCGGCACAATCTTACGCATTTCTTTACTGGCCTTATGCATATGACCAGGGTACCAATTAATATTTGCCATTTATTTCACTAACTCGATATGTGTTTTTTCTATTAAGATAAGACGCTTTTTATATAACTTGCCTAAAGCCTTTTTATAACTCGATTTACTCACACCAAATTGTTTTGAAATTGTCTCTGCAGGGCTTTTCTCTGTCAGTGTCGTTTTACCACCTTCAGTTTTAATAAACGCCAAAATCTTTTCTGATAAATCATCTAATGCCTCTCTAGACACCAGCTGTAAACATAAGTCTAGTTTTTTATCTTCGCGAATACGTTTGATATAGCCCTTCATTGTTTGACCGATTCTTATCGACTTGAATGCATCACTATTAAATAGAAGCCCGATTGTGCCACCATCAACAACGGCTTTGTAGCCCAAATCAGTTCGACCGCAGATCAATAAATCGACCTGTTGCTGTTCCTTATAATAGGGCGAGGTATCAGCTAAAAACTTGTCCAATCTTGTGCTGGCAGCAATACGTTCAGATGCGGGATCAATGTAAAGATAAACCACATAATATTCTCCTACTTGCATCGGTTTTTGCTGCTCGCCAAAAGGTACCAATAAATCTTTTGGCAAACCCCAGTCAAGAAAAGCACCAATTCGATTAACATCTAGTACTTTAAGAAAGGCACACTCCCCGACCGTTGCCTTAGGTGTTTCTGTGGTGGCAATGAGCATATCTTCTGAATCTAAATAAACAAAAACTTCTAGCTTATCTCCAACCGAGCAGCCTTCAGGAACATAACGTCTCGGCAAGAGAATTTCTTCTCCATCACCGCCATCAAGATAAATACCGAAATCCAGTTTTTTAAGTACTGTTAGTGTATTTAGTTTTCCAAGTTCAGCCATATTTTTTCTCAAAGAGTGATGTTATCTGAATGTGATTTTAACGCAATCGCACTAATCACGTTGAAATGAAGTGACATCTAAATGGATGGCACCCATTTGCTCACGTATAATGCGATCTTATTAATCCAAATTATATTGAGAAAAGTAATGCCTAAGGCTAGTGATTTAAAACGCGGAATGGTTGTTGATGTTAACGGTGAACCACATGTAGTGAAAAGTATTGAGGTTAGAAACCCCTCTTCTCGCGGTGCTTCAACTTTATATAAAATTCGTTTTAATCACCTCAAAACAAAACAAAAACGCGACGAATCATTAAAAGGTGAAGACTTCTTAAAAGATGTTGATTGCGAACGTAAAGTACTCCAATTTTCTTATAAAGATGATGATGGTTACACCTTTATGAGTTTGGAAGATTATGAACAATACACCATTAATGCAGAAGATATTGAAGATGACAGCCTATACCTAACTGAAGGGCTAGAAGGTGTCGTTTCAATCTTACTTGATGGTATTTTAGTGGCTATCGAACTACCTGCAGCAGTCGCCATGGAAATCGTTGAAACTGCACCAGGCATTAAAGGTGCATCTGCTACTGCACGAACGAAGCCTGCTCGTTTTGCAACAGGTCTAGAAATTCAAGTTCCTGAATATATAGAGCCTGGCGAAGTTATAAAAATAAATACCGTTAGTGGCAAATTTATGTCTCGTGCATAAGTTAAACCAGCAGCTATGCGTACTAAAGTTAAACATTACCTACTTATTAGCTTAGGCTGGTTTTTTGTCCTATTAGGCGCTATTGGTGCTGTATTGCCTTTACTACCAACAACCCCTTTTCTCATTATTGCATTGGCATGTTTTGCTGAAAGTTCACCTCGTTTTCATCGTATGTTATTAGAAAACAAATGGTTTGGCCCACCACTTGAACAGTGGGAAAAAACCAAAACCATCAGGCGAAAAATAAAACAAAAAGTAATGTTACTCATTATTGCTACCTTTAGCATCTCAATTTTTGTGCTTTCAGGTCGGCTAGGCCTACAACTTATGCTCGTTTGTTTTTGTCTAATTTTATTAGGTTTTGTTTGGAGACTTAAAGAATCTGAGGTCTAAAATAATGAATATCACTGAAGCCATCACACTGCGTCACTCAACTCGTGCATTTCTTGATAAAGAAGTGAGTATTGATCAGGTCAATGACATCCTAGAAGCAGCCAAACATTCACCATCAGGAGTCAATACACAGCCTTGGCAAGTTGCAGTCATTTCTGGAGATACCAAGATAAAATTGCAACAACAGTTAGAACAAGCATTTTATGCCGATACGCCCTCTCAAACCGGTTACCAATATTACCCTATTAATTGGAAACCAAACTACAAACAGCGTCGGTATCAATGCGGCTTACAATTATATCAGGCACTTAATATTGCCAGAGAAGATAGTAAGGCTCGTAAAGCACAATGGGCGGCAAATTACCGTGCCTTTGATGCACCCATAATGCTGTTGTTTTTTATTGATTCCTCTATGGAAACAGGCTCTTTTATGGATTACGGCATGTTCCTACAATCCATCATGCTTGCTGCGATGGAAAAAGGTTTGGCCACATGTCCACAGGCAGCGTTAGCTGAGTATCCTGATATTATTAGCTCGACACTAGACTACTCAGATGATCAAATAGTACTGTGTGGTATAGCACTCGGTTATGAAGATAAACAAGCTCCCGTCAACAACTACCGAACACCTCGTGAACCAGTGTCATCCTTTACCCGTTATTTTGATTAATAAAATCACCTTAGGTATTGTGCAACATCTACATCATCAATCTGTGCCTCAGGCAGAAAGCGTTTGGCATATTGCAAATACACGCCACTAGTCAAAAACAGTTCAAATACATCAATATCAATACTTTCTCTTAAAGCCATTTTATGAAGAATAGTAACAGCCTGACTAATAGGTTTTGCTTTTTTATAAGGTCGATCAGCAGCCGTTAAGGCCTCAAATATATCTGCAACAACCATAATCCGTTCAGGTGTCGATAAATCAACTGCTGATAATTTTCGTGGATAGCCCGTTCCCTTCATTGTTTCATGATGTGTTGTTGCGTAACGTGCAACTTGCGAAAGCTCTGGAGGAAAGGGTAAATTCTCAAGCATCTTAATGGTGCTAATCATATGTTCATTAATTTTAAAACGATCTTCAGCAGTCAAGGTACCTCGTGATACGGTCAAATTATAGAGTTCCCCCAAGTTATATAGATGCTCAGGTATCTCCATCTTGATACCTAATTTCGGGTCATAGTCAGTACTGTGCTGCCGCTCAATAATATGCTCAGGTTTATCACTCAACAGCTGTTCTGTAACGGGTAACAATGGTGAGAGGTCAGTAAAGCGATCCTCATCAATAGGAGACAATCCAAGTCGATTATCAAAATGGCGCTGCCATGTTGTAGTAGCCAATGACTGAAGTCGCTTAATATCTTCATCATCAATATATTCACCGCCAATATTACATTTTGCAATAAAGGCAAAATCATCCTGCAACTGTTGCTGATACTGCTCCAACTTAGCTTTCAGATGATTATCTTCACCCTGCTCGATTGTCTGTTGTAAATAGTCAATCTCAGCATCACGCCACAGCACTTCAAAACGCATTCGAATTTCATGAATACGATTATAAATACTCTCTAACTTGGTGCCTTTATCAATAATATGTTCGGGTGTCGTGATTTTCCCACAATCATGCAACCAAGCACCAATACGAAATTCACGCCATTCATTTTCATTTTTAAATTGGAAATCATCAAAAGGCCTCGCTTTTGACTCATGAGCCACTTCTGCCAACATAAATGCCAGCTCTGGAACCCGAGCACAATGGCCTGCAGTATAAGGTGATTTATCATCAATAGCTTGAGCTATCAACTCGATAAATGCCTCTATCAATTCCTGTTGGGCTGTTTCATGCTGAGAAATAGATTGTGACATATCAATCATTGAATTTGCCAAATCATTAATCTCAGTAATATGGCTTTCAACTCTCTCCACTTCCAGATATTTTCTCTGCTTTATTTTCTCACTATCATCGACCAAACCACGGATTGATTTAACGATCGGTGATGCAATCAACCAAATAATCGGCGTTAATAGAAATACAATTACAGTAGTAATCCAAATAGATGTTTTCACCTTATCCAATCCCGTAGCCATCACGGTATCAACAGGAGTAACAATCGCTAAAAAATCATTATCACTAATGGGCTCGGCATAAACAAAATACTGTTCATCATTAAGAGATAATGTCTGAAGCCCTGCCGAAGAATCTTGTTTTGTTAAGGTAATAAGATCTGAGTAAGGTACCGACCCCATTAATTGATTGGTACTGACATCATGGTTGAACCATTTCTTTTGCAATGCATTTTTATGTGTATCATCAAGCCGCTCTAATGCCAGATTAATAATTTCAACTACCTCCGGCTTTGAACGATTAATCATAAAATGCAGCTTGGTCGGAAACTGTTGTGGTGAAAAATCAAGTGGTTGAGACACCATCAGATCCTCTACAAATAATTCTTTCACTGAATAATACAATATCGCGGCAGTATCAATCCCTGCGTCGACTTCACCCGTTTGAACCGCAGTGAACATAGCCTTTACAGAATCGACTTCGACAATCTTTATTTGGGGGAAATGTTGTTGGAGTCGTTCAATAAGTGACCAACCTTTAGGGATCGCAACTGTCTTTCCCGCTAATTGTTCCACATGTTTAATCTCCGGGCTACCAACAGGTGAAATAACCCCATAAGGCACATCAATAAAAGCTTGACTCAATTCACCGACGGCATTTTTAGCCGACTTGAAGAAAATCGGCTGAATAATATCGAGTTCATTGCTAATGAACAATTTCGTCATATCATGCCAGTTTAGACCATTAACATAGCGAAATTGAAAGCCCGTCATCTTAGCGATATAAGCCAATACATCTATCGAATAACCACGAGGTTGGCCTGCAATTGCAAAATTAATCGGTGGCCAATTCGTTTCATTAGAAACGGTCAGATAGGAGTTGTTTTTGACCGTGTTTTTTTGATCTTCGGTCAGATATAAGGTTGGTGCAGGCGGTAAAACCAGTGATTTGTCCTGTTGAATATTGGAAGCAATGATCTCACCATTTTTTTGATAAAGATAAAGTTCACTCTTGTCGTTCAAAGACTGTGATTTCAAAAAATCAGCTATTGAAGGCAAAACAATACCAATCGCTAATACCGTATTACTATCTTCAATCTGGGTGGAATAGGTTTGCCCTGGCAATTGTAGATGCTGAAATAAATACGGCTGTGTTTTATGAACACCTTTTGGTTTTGCATTAATAAACCACGGCCTTGTGCTGAAATCATAATTTATCGGATATTGCCAGCTATGTTGAAGTTCAAATTGTTCATCAAAATAATCAAAATGATAATAGCTCATATCATTATTATTTTTAGCAGTAATGATGAGCCAATGATCTTCTGTAGCAACATTAAGCTGCTGGCGAATGGCAATATTGGCATCTAGATTGACCAACTGATAAAAACCACCTTGAGGAAAGCCCACTGTGATATCAGAAAAAGTAGGATTCCGCTGTAATATTTCTGCAAAAAAATCACGCGACTGGGCAGAAATAGTGTCACCTTCAATCAGTTTTGGAAATTTAGAAACTATGCGTACAATCTCTGCCGCTTTGTCATCGACTGCAGCTAGATAATCACGCGTGCCGGTCGCTGTTTGTTGATATGTCGATAAAGCCGCGTCTAAAGTTAATGTCTTACTGAAATGATAGTGCAGTCCAATCGCTACTGAAGCAGTCATTACGGTTGAAATCAAAAAAACAGTAACGACGGCCGAACGAATCGAAAAACGAAAATATTTCCACTTGCTCAGTAATGCCATACACACCCTTATAAAACAAATTTAGGCTTTCAAACTAATTATACTCGTAACAATCATCAACAGATATCACGATAAGCTGAGGTATAATTAACACTTTAATTACCTAAAGAACGGCACAATAATGAACCTTAATGAATTTTTACAACAGTTAGAAAACAGCCCTGAACAAATCGAATTCACAGATACAATGGCCATTATTGAAGGAGACTATACCTTCACACCAACTAAATTTACCAATGGTGATACGGTTAATAATGCTGACCAAAACAACGGCTCATGTAAGATCTTTGCTTTTGGTTTATTAAACAAATTATCTGAACAGCAAACTTTAGCCTGTTTCGGCAGTTATTACCGTGATGATGTTGTTAAAAACCCAAATAATAATGATCATCAAAATATTCGAAATTTCATGTCAACTGGCTGGCAAGGTATTCAATTTGATGGTCAGGCTTTAGTATTAAGTTAAGCCAGATCGTTTAGGCGGTATGACTCTATTCATACCGCCTATTTTTTACATTTATTTTGTTTCAAATAAATGAACATCGCGTTGAGGGAATGGAATGCTACAACCCACTGATTCAACAGCTGATTTTAAAAGCGGGCGTATTTCAAAGAAATAAGTCCAATAATCTTCTGTTTTCACAAACCCTCGTACCAAAAAGTCTACAGAGCTCTCGCCAAGATTTGTAACGGCAACAACATTAGATTCATCATTTAAGATAAGTGCGTGATTTTTAAGAACCTCTTCGATAGCTGATTGGGCTTTGTAAATATCGTCACTGTAAGCAATACCAATGGACACCTCAACAGCTCGAATATCATTCGCTGTATGGTTAATAATATTGCCATTTGCCAATGGACCATTGGGAATGATCAGTATTCGCTTATCGAAAGTTTCTAATGTGGTAACAAAAATACCAATATCTTTAACAATACCTTCTAAACCTTGTGCTTCAAGGTAATCTGACACTTTAAATGGGCGAAAGATCAAGATCATCACTCCACCAGCAAAGTTAGACAAACTACCTTGCAAAGCTAAGCCGACAGCCAAGCCTGCTGCACCAAGAATAGCAATGAATGATGTTGTCTCAATACCAATCATCGAGGCAACACTAATCACCAGTAATACTTTTAAAATTACATTTGTGCCATTACTTAGAAACTTAGCTAATGTTTCATCCGGCATTTTATTCAATGCATGAGTTGATATGACATTAGTAATACGCTTAATAATCCACAATCCCACAAGTAGCACTAAAAGTGCTGATAAAAATTGTGTTCCGTAGGCGAGTACTAATTCTTTTAAATTCTCCATTTGAGCGCTTAAACCATCCATTTTTCTAATCCTTTCTTTGAGTAATTAAGTTTTACAATAAAACGCGTTCAATACCACCATCTTTGACATCTTCAATAAATTTAGGCTGCCAATTTTCACCTAATACATGATTAGCAACTTCGACAACGATATAGTCCGTCTCAATACCTGTATCTTCACTATAGCGATCTAAACCTTGCTGACAAGCAGGGCATGAGGTCAACATCTTCACATTACCTTTTACAGCAGTATCAGCACCGGTTAATTGTTGAATACCTTTGGTGATTTCCTCTTCTTTACGGAAGCGTACTTGCGTTGCAATATCAGGCCGAGCAACTGCAAATGAACCCGACTCACCACAACAACGATCACTTAATGTCACATCTTGACCTAATAAGGTCGCTGCTACATTGGTGGACTCATACGTTTTCATCGGCGTATGACATGGTTCATGATAAAGGTACTGTGTACCTTCAACCCCTTCCATTTTGACACCTTTCTCCATCAGATATTCATGGATGTCTAATAAGCGACAACCCGGGAATATCGACTCAAATTGATATTTGAGCAGCTGATCCATACAAGTACCACACGAGACGATAACCGTCTTAATATCCATATAGTTCAGGGTATTAGCCAGCCGATGGAATAACACTTGATTACCTGTTGATATAGCCTTACCTTTTTCCGTATCACCGCTTGATGCTTGTGGGTAACCACAACATAAATAACCAGGAGGTAAAACCGTTTCAGCACCAACTTCATATAACATGGCTAAAGTAGCCAAACCTACTTGGCTAAATAAACGCTCGCTGCCACAACCCGGGAAGTAAAATACAGAATCAGAATCCTCATTTACTTTATTTACATCACGCAAGATTGGGATCATCTTGTCATCTTCCACACCCAACATCGCGCGTGTTGTTTGAGATGGCAATCCAGCAGGCATTGGCTTTTTCATGAAGTGAACCACTTGCTCACGAATAGGTGTTTTACCCGTCGTTGGCAATGGTCGTTTCTTTTTACTTCCTAATAAGCCAAGACGTTTGCCCAATCCATGAACAAATCGTTGTCCCTTATAACCCCACTCAATCATCCCCTTACGCATAATTTTAATTGTTAACGGATCAGTAGCATTTAAATAAGCCATTGAGGTCCATGTACCAATATTAAAGTGACGTTTACCCTGGTTTTTCAATATGGCACGTAACTTCACAGTCACATCACCAAAGTCGATATTAACAGGGCATGGGTTTAAACAACGATGACATACCGTACAGTGATCCGCCACATCATTCATTTCTTCAAAATGGCGAACTGAAATACCACGACGAGTTTGCTCTTCATAAAGAAAAGCTTCCATGATCAAACCAGTCGCTAAGATCTTATTTCGTGGTGAGTACAATAAGTTTGCGCGAGGTACATGTGTTGTACATTCAGGTTTACATTTACCGCAACGCAAACAATCTTTAATATCATTGTTCACTTCATTCAATTCACTTGCTTCAAGAATTAAGGCTTCTTGTTGCAACAGTCTCATTGATGGTGTGTACGCATTTTCAAGCCCAGAACCTGCTAGCAATTTACCCGCATTAAAGTGACCTTTAGGATCCACTTTCTGTTTGTAGCCTGCAAATGCATCAATCGTTGCTTGATCAAGATATTGCATTTTGGTCAAACCAATACCATGCTCACCAGAAATAACTCCGCCTAATGCTCCAGCCAATTCCATCACATCATCAACAATAAGCTCAGCTTCATGCATCATATTGTAGTCATTAGAGTTCACTGGAATATTTGTGTGCACATTCCCATCACCCGCATGCATATGGGTTGCTATAAATAAGCGACTAGAACGATGCTCTGTGTGGATAGCATCTAATTTAGTCCGTAGTGCTGCTAATGCTTGCCCTTGGAATAATTCTTTTAGTGGTTTTTCGACTTCTTGACGATACGAAATTCTCACATCACGTCGTTGTAATACATCAAATAAAGTATCACCGTCATTAAGCTTAGCAATGACTTCTTCTGATAATAAATTTAGTTTATCGACAGCCAAAGAATCAAAACTACTTAATATTTCATTCCAACGAGCACGCACATCATCAAGATGTTTACAGGCAGCATCAATCTTCGCCTGTAAAATAGCATCGTTTTCAGCACTATCTTCTAGTTCTTTCTCTTCCTGTTTTAATTCTTTTGGCTCGTTTGATAAATAAGTACAAGCCGCATCAGCCATCTGCAATTTATTACGCGTAGATTGCACAATATTAAGGCGTTCAATACCATCGTTATATTCAGATAGGCGATCTAATGGAATAACCACATCTTCATTAATCTTAAAGGCGTTGGTATGTTTAGCAATGGCAGCCGTTCTAGAGCGATCTGCCCAAAAACGTTTCCGTGCTTCAGGACTAACAGCAATAAAACCTTCACCATCACGCGCATTGGCTAAATGAACAATTTCGCTACATGCTGCCGCAACAACATCTTCATCATCGCCAGAAACATCGATTAGTAATACCATTTTCGGCAATTCTGATCGGGGTGCTTTAGTTGTGTAATCAACAGCGCGAACATAACGTTCGTCAAGATGTTCCATCCCAGCTAAAACAATACCTGAGTTATTATCCAGCGCATCTTTAGTTTCAACAATCGCTGGTACAGCTTTGCTCAAATCATTACCAAAGAACTCGAGACAAACTGTGCGAGTAAACTGAGAATCACGATGTAAAACAAATACTGCAGAGGTAATTAAACCATCACAACCTTCTTTTTGTATGCCCGGTAAACCACCTAAAAATTTATTGGTAACGTCCTTACCAAGGCCTATTTTACGTAACTCAGGGGCGGGAATAGCAATATGCTCAACATCACCAACTTGTGTTTTACCATCAGCTTGATAATGAGTAACTTGGAACTCAGCAATCTCAATATCATGGATCTTGCCCATATTATGATTAAGACGTTCAACTTCCATCCACTGTGAATCAGGTGTCACCATGCGCCATGACACTAAGTTATCGAGTGTTGTTCCCCACATAACCGCTTTTTTACCACCGGCATTCATGGCAACATTACCGCCAATCGTTGAGGCATCTTGTGATGTTGGGTCAACGGCAAACACTAAACCGCTTTTACCAGCAAGGTCAGAAACTCGGCGTGTTACCACGCCCGCTTCAGCTCGAACAGTAGCTACCTCATCTTCTCGCCCAGCTAGTGTGCGGTAAATAACAGGCCCCAGACCTTCTAGCTTTTCAGTATTAATCACAATACTTTCTGCAGTAAGTGGGATCGCCCCCCCCGTATATCCGGTACCGCCACCACGAGGAATAACGGTTAAACCTAATTCTATCGATGCTGCAACCAGCGCAGCCATTTCTTCTTCACTATCCGGTGTAGCAACAGCAAGTGGATACTCAACACGCCAATCCGTCGCATCCGTCACATGTGAAACACGTGCTAAACCATCAAACTGAATATTATGTTTTTTAGTTGCTCGCGATAACCGGCGCATCACACTCTGTCTGCGGTCGGCAATGTTTAATAAATCACGTTCGAATTTAGCAACGGCATCTCGCGCAGCACTTTCGAGTTCTAGTGCTAATTGATTATTATTTTTTGTTGCGCGCTCACGAACTTGATCAAGGCGATGATGCAAGGCATGGCAGAGTGAGTCCCAACGCTTACGATTCTCGACTAAATCATCTTGAATAAAAGGATTACGCGAGATAACCCACATATCCCCCAAGACTTCAAATAACATTTTGGCGCTGCGGCCTGTCTTGCGTTGACCTCGTAAAGTTTGGATGATGTCCCACATGGGTTCACCCAGATATCGAATAACGATTTCTCGGTCAGAAAAAGAGGTATAGTTGTAGGGTATTTCGCGAATTCGATTTGGCATGTTTTTCCATAAAAAAACAATTAATAGAGGTTATCTATAAAATAATATCATGAAGCACAGCTTTTATATGCGCACAAAAAATAGGATAATTTGATATCCAATTTCTTTGAGTACTAAAATTAGATGGAACTACCTCATATTTTTGCCCTTGCACTGCTGCAAGGATTAACAGAATTTTTACCTATATCAAGCTCTGCTCACCTAATATTACTGCCACTTATTGCTGGATGGGAAGATCAAGGACTCGCATTTGATGTTGCTGTACATGTTGGAACGCTTAGCGCAGTTATCTATTATTTCCGCCACACTTTAAAAAAGTTATCCGAAAACTGGTTTCAATCAATCGTTACGCGCAAACAAGTTGGCGATAGCTCACTCGCCTGGGCAGTTCTATTTGCCACTATTCCAGCAGGCCTTGCCGGATTACTATTAAACGATTTAGTCGATAATCACTTACGTAGTCCATTTGTGATTACAGTGACCACCATTGGCTTTGGTTTATTACTAGGCTGGGCTGATTGGCATGGCAAGCGTCAACGAGAACTAAATCAAATTGATTGGAAAGATGTTCTATATATAGGAATTGCACAAGCAATCTCTCTTATTCCCGGAACATCTCGTTCGGGCATCACCATGACAGCAGGATTAATGTTGGGCCTATCTCGCCATGCTGCCGCTCAATTTTCTTTTCTACTCTCCATTCCTATTATTTTCTTAGCCGGTGCTTGGATCAGTGTTAAACTGATCAGATCATCGGTAGAAATTGACTGGTCCACCTTGTTTTCTGGCGCACTATTTTCAGCTATTAGTGCCTATCTCTGTATTTACTTCTTTATGAAGTTAATAAGCCAGATCGGCATGTGGCCTTTTGTAATCTATCGTCTATTACTAGGTGCGATCCTCATTACTTTATTTATCTAGTAAATGGAGTTGACAGCTAGCGACCAAATGCGTAAAATTCCTCCTCTTTATTGGACCCGCTTGCGTAATTTTTTCAGGAGCAACCCGCGGAATGAAAACAACCACTTTAAGTGCAAAACCAGCAGAAGTTCGTCGTGACTGGTTCGTAGTTGATGCCGAAGGCAAAACATTAGGCCGTATGGCTACAGAAATCGCGCGTCGTTTGCGTGGTAAACATAAAACTATTTACACACCTCATGTAGATACTGGCGATTACATCGTTGTTATCAATGCAGAGAAGATTCGTGTAACTGGTAACAAATTAAAAGATAAGATCTATTATCACCACACTGGTTACATCGGTGGTATCAAATCAATCACTCTTGGTAAGCAACTTGATAAAGCACCAGAACGCGTTATCCAATCAGCTGTAAAAGGCATGTTGCCAAAGAATTCATTGGGTCGCACTATGTTCGCTAAACTAAAAGTTTATGCTGGCGAAGAACACCCGCACACAGCACAACAGCCTAAAGCGCTGGAGATTTAATCATGGCAGATACATATTACGCTACAGGCCGTCGTAAAAGTTCTACAGCTCGTGTTTTCATGAAGCTAGGTACCGGCAAATTAACTATTAATACTCGTTCTATCGAAGAATACTTCGGTCGTGAAACATCACGTATGGTTGTTCGCCAACCACTTGAACTTGTTGAAATGCTAGATAAAGTTGACCTAAACATCACTGTTCGTGGTGGTGGTAACAACGGTCAAGCTGGTGCAATTCGTCACGGTATCACTCGTGCATTAGTTGAATTTGATAGCGAATTGAAAACTGGTTTACGTCAAGCAGGCTTCATCACTCGTGATGCTCGTGCTGTTGAACGTAAGAAAATCGGTTTACACAAAGCGCGTAAACGTCCTCAATTCTCTAAACGTTAATCGCGTATATAGAATTTCAACTACGATTAACTTCGTAGCTGACCTAAAAAGGCTGTCCATTTGGATAGCCTTTTTTGTTTGTGGGACTGGGACTGTTAGTTTAACTTCTATCAGGATAGATTAGATTTTATTCACCACAGAGACACAGAGGGTACGGAGGTAAATATTAAAAAACTCTGTGATCTCCGTGCCTCTGTGGTTGCAAGTGAAAACCTTTAAATTAATCTAGGCCTATTCACGGCTGAAGCAGCTCCTACTGGAAAGCCTCCTAACGTCCTCAATTCTCTAAACGTTAATCATTTATATAGAATTCTGAATACAGTCTTGTATCGTATTTAAACTAAAAAGGCTGTCCATTTGGATAGCCTTTTTTATTTGTGGGACTGTTCGTTTAACTTCTATCGGGATGCTAAAAGTTAGATTTTATTCTCCACAGAAACACAGTGGGTACGGAGGTAAATATTAAAAAACTCTGTGATCTCCGTGCCTCTGTGGTGGCAAGTGAAAACCTCTAAATTACTCTAGGCCTATTCGCGGCTGAAGCAGCTCCTACACCTTTTTATATAAAGATGCTTTGTCTTCGTTTGGCTGCGTTTTAAAGCGACGATGAATCCATAAGTATTGCTCAGGTGCAATCCGCACTTGACGCTCAATCAAATCATTGATTGTTTGGGCATCTTCAATATCATCTCCAACAGGAAAGCCTGTTAATGCTTCGCCAATAGTTAATGTATATGTCCCATCTTTCTCACGTCGAGGTATAAAGGGTATAACAGCTGCACCACTCATTTTTACTAAACGAGCGGTTGCAGGCACTGTTGCCGCAGTCATACCGAAGAACTTAGCAAAAACACTTAACCTCGATCCAAAATCTTGATCGGGTGCATACCAAACAATTTTATTCTTCCTTAATGCCCGAACCATTGACCTAGGGTCATTGCGCAATATCGTACCTTCACTATAAAAGACCCTATACTTCACCATCACAGCATTAAATAGTTGATTCTTTAATTCTCGAAACATAACATAACAGGGCTTTTTCAACACCATAAGTCGTCCGCCTAACTCCATACTCGTAAAGTGCCCCGTGAGTAAGATCACCCCTTTTCCTTTCGCTAAAGCAGCATCAAGATGCTCTAAACCTTCATATCTCACTCGCTTTTCCAATTGAGCATCACTCGCCCACCAGCTTAGCGCTGTTTCAATCAACATCATGCCCATCGTATGAAAGTTATCATTTAACAACTGTTTTCGCTGTGATTCAGATAGTTCTGGAAAACATAACGCTATATTTTGCTGAGCAATTTTCTTACGTGACTTCATTAATGGCGACATAATCAAGGCCAGAACATAACCTAACCATAACTGAACTTTAACGGGTAGATAAATTGATAGTCGCATCAAGGCAAGACCTAACCAGCTCGGCCAGAAACGTGGATGCAAAAACTGCCATTGGAATATTTTCATAAAGGTAGGAATAGTTAACTAAAATAATGCCTATGCTATCATTCTCGCTGGTTTACCGCTAAACAAACAGTATTAAAAAATGAGTCACACTTGAAATTACTCTATACCACTCTATTTACACTGGGCCTGCCCTTTATCATTCTCCGTTTAATCTGGAGAGGGTTCCGTGCTCCAGCTTATTGGCAGCGCTGGCCGGAACGCTTTGGTGCAAGTCCAATACTTGCAAAAAAACCTGTTATTTGGATCCATGCTGTCTCTGTAGGTGAAGTAGAAGCCTGTCGTCCGCTTGTTAAGGCTCTTCAACTTGAATACCCAGAACATCAACTCCTAATCACAACAATGACACCTACAGGTAGTGCCCGGGTTAAATTATTATTTACTGACTCAGTAGTTCATTGTTATCTACCTTATGATCTACCCTTTGCCATTAAACGGTTTATTAATCGTACAAAACCACAATTTGGCATCATTATGGAAACTGAGATATGGCCAAATTTATTAGGTGTATGTCATCAATTAGGTATCCCTTTAGTCTTAGCTAATGCTCGAATGTCAGAGCGCTCAGCAAAAGGTTACGCTCGGTTTCCTAGCTTTACACGTTCTGTTTTGAACGATTTATCACTCATAGCAGCTCAAAGCCAAGATGATAAAAAACGTTTTCAACAACTCGGCGCTGAAAATAAAAAAATACACGCTATCGGCAATCTTAAGTATGAGATTAATCTTGCTGCGAGCTTAAAAGAACAAGCTTCGGCAATGCGTAATATGTGGGATAACAACCGCCCTGTTTTGGTGGCAGCAAGTACTCATGAAGGTGAAGAGGAAATGCTATTAAATGCCGCTCGTCAAATCCGAGCACATTTTGCTGATTTATTACTCATCATTGTGCCAAGGCATCCTGAGCGTTTTGATCGTGTTGCTGCCCTCGCCCAAAAATCAGGTGTTAAAACATTGCGACGTAGTGAACACAAACCCTGCCCTTCTGATATACAAGTATTAATCATCGATACGATGGGTGAATTACCCTTATTTTATGCCACAAGTGATGTTGCCTTTGTCGGTGGTAGCTTAGTGCCTCATGGTGGGCATAACCTATTAGAGCCTGCAATATTAGGTCGCGCTGTTGTGACAGGCCCCCATTTCTTTAACTTTAATGACATCACTAAACAGTTTTTGGCTGCTAATGCTGCAATACAAGTCGATAATACCGAAGAACTCGCCCAAACCATTGTGACCTTATTGCAAAACTCCCAACAACGTGCACAAATGAGTGAGGCAGGTTTAAAGCTGATTGCTAATAGCCAAGGTGCAAGTACTCGACTAGTAAACCTAATCAAACACAATATTACTCGCAATGGAAAATGATCAATATTGGATGAGTCGCGCCCTAGAACTTGCTAAACAAGCACAGCAACAAGGTGAAGTGCCTGTCGGCGCCGTGATAGTACGTGATGATGAAATCTTAGGCGAAGGCTTTAATCAGCCCATTATGAAGCACGATCCTACTGCACATGCAGAAATTCAGGCCTTACGTACCGCCTGTGACCATGTGAATAACTACCGACTTCCTGGTGCGACGCTATATGTCACCCTAGAACCCTGCATCATGTGCGCAGGCGCTATTATTCACGCCAGAATAGAACGTGTTGTCTATGCAACTAAAGAGTCTAAAACAGGTGCAGTGGGCAGCTGTTTTGATATATTCAACACTCAACAGCTCAATCATTATGTTCATTGTGAACATGGGGTGTTAGCTGAACAAAGTCGTGAGTTACTACAAGACTTTTTCAAATCTCGACGTTAAACATCCTGAATTCTGAATAAATAGCCACTTACAAATACCTAGCCAATAAACCTTTCTCAGGCACTGTTCCTGAATAAGGTACTTTAACCTGATGTCCACTACCTGGTGCAACATCAATCATCTCGCCATTTTTATTGATCAACTTATCCAAAGTAAATTCAACATTACCTTCAGGCAAGATAAGTTCTAATTTATCACCAACAGAAAACTTATTTTTAACATCAATATCTAGACATTGATTCTCAGAATCATAACCCATGATTTCACCTACATATTGCTGACGGTCACTGCTTGAATAACCTTCCATATAGTTTTGCTGTTCTTGAGTTGGATGACGTTGATAAAAACCATCTGTATAACCTCGGTTGGCTAAATTATCTAACTTACCAATCAATGTAGGGTCAAATTTCTTGCCAGCTATTGCATCATTAATCGCATGACGATAGATTTGTGCTGTACGAGAAACGTAATAGATAGATTTGGTACGACCTTCAATTTTTAACGAATCAACACCAATCTTAACCAAACGTTCTACGTGTTGAATGGCTCGTAAATCTTTTGAGTTCATGATGTATGTGCCATGCTCATCTTCAAAGATCGGCATCAACTCACCAGGGCGATTAGCCTCTTCAATCAAGTAAACATCATCTGCTAGAGGGTGACGCTCTTGGCTACCACAATCAGAAAAAGCATTTTGATTTTCCATCGCATCAAAGGCTTTGAATTCAATTTTTTGAGGTGAATCATCATTACCATCACTGGCATGTGTTTTATAATCCCAACGACAGGAGTTTGTGCATGAACCTTGATTCGGATCTCGGTGATTAAAATAGCCAGACAATAAACATCGTCCTGAATAAGCGATACATAAGGCGCCATGAACAAATACTTCTATTTCCATTTCAGGGCAAAGTTGACGAATTTCTTCAATTTCATCAAGCGATAATTCACGCGAAAGAATAACTCGGCTAACACCTACTGAGTGCCAAAACTTCACTGCCTGCCAGTTCACTGTGTTTGCTTGAACAGATAAATGAATAGGCATTTCTGGCCAGCGTTCACGTACCATCATAATCAAACCAGGATCAGCCATAATAATCGCATCAGGTTTCATGGCAATAACAGGCTCCATGTCAGCCATATAGGTTTTTACTTTAGCGTTATGCGGCATTAAGTTACTAGCTACAAAAAACTGCTTTCCTAAGGCATGGGCTTCTTGAATACCTTGGTCTAATACTTCTAATTTATGAAAGTCATTATTACGTACACGTAGGCTATATCTAGGTTGACCGGCATAAACAGCATCAGCCCCATAGGCATAGGCATAGCGCATATGCTGCAAGCTACCTGCAGGCAAAAGTAATTCTGGCGCATTCATAAAAAACATCTCAAATAAAAAAGTGTGTGAATTATAATCTATTTATGAAAAAAGTGATTAAAAACAATATGATTAGTTATATACCCATGATAAATGAAGATACATGTTTCAGAGTACTTGAGTAATTCCAATTCTAGGCGCATTTATGTAGCAATGGTTATTCCCTTGCAAATAGATGGAACGACGAAGTGGGATTACTCAAGCGCTTCTTCGATGGGTTTAAAAACGCTTTATGCTACGTTATTGATTTTGCTAAGGGAATAACCATTATCTGCAATCAATGCCTTGCCTAAAGCGTTTTTAAATCCCACTGAATCAAGCATCTTCATTGATGATGGGTATAAATAAAACTTAAACAGTGCAAATCGGGTCATATCAAGAGATAATCAAATACCCGAATTATCAGGAGCTCTATTTGAAACTTTTCAGCCTGTTACTCGCATCATTAACACTCCTAATTGCCTGCGGTGAGGCACAACCTCATCTAGAAGAAATTAGAGAGCGCGGAGAACTCCGCGTACTTAGTCGTTATGGACCAACAAGCTATTATGTAAAAGGTGAAGAGTTAGCTGGTTTTGAATATGAACTTGCTCAGCGTTTTGCAAAACATCTGAATGTTAAGCTCAAGATCATTGTGCCCAATAATCTAGGGAATATGCTTCAACTAATAGAACAAGGTAACGCGGACATTGCGGCTGCTGGATTAACGATTACCCCTGCACGTAAAGATGTCATTCGTTTTGGCCCTATCTATCAAGAAGTTACACAACAACTTGTCTATCGCCAAGGTACAAAAAAACCTAAAAACCTTACCAAATTGACCAATGGCCAATTAGAAGTAGTTGCCAATAGTAGCCATGTCGAACAGTTAATTTCACACTCACAAGAAATACCTGGGCTCAGCTGGACAGAAAATAATGAACTCGATAGTAGTGGCCTACTCGAACTAGTACAGCTAGAAATGATTGATTACACCATTGCAGACTCCAATGAAATTGCAGCAAATAGGCCCCTATTTCCTGAGCTCCGTGTTGCATTTAATATTTCTGATCCTCAACCTTTGGCATGGGCAATGCCTCTCGCTGAAGATGGCTCTCTTTATAACGAGATGGCTTTATTCTTTGACGAAATAGAGGAATCTGGTGAGCTTGATCGCTTAATAGAAAAATATTATGGCCACATCCGTCGCTTTGATTATATTGATACACGTGCGATTCACCGCCGGATGTTAACTCACCTGCCTAAATACCAAGCCATGTTTGAACAAGCTGGTGAGAAAAATGGGTTTGATTGGCGTTTACTTGCCGCAATCTCATATCAAGAATCACATTGGGATCGCGAAGCAATATCGAGCACCGGCGTAAAAGGTTTGATGATGCTAACACTAGCAACTGCTAAACAAATGAAAATTACTGACCGTAAAGATCCAGAACAGAGTATTTCTGCAGGCGCAGCTTACTTAGCATCTATTCAACAACGTCTTCCTAAAAATATAAGTGAGGATGAAGATCGACTATGGATGGCCTTGGCTTCCTATAATATTGGACTCGGCCATTTAGAAGATGCAAGAGTACTCACTCAAAAAGATGGTAAGAATCCTAATTTATGGACTGATGTAAGACAATATCTGCCTTTATTATCTAAAAAGAAATGGTATGAACAAACTCGCTATGGTTATGCCCGTGGTGGTGAGCCTGTCCGTTATATAGAGAATATTCGCCGTTATTATGATATTTTATTGCAAACGCCAATTGCGGATAGTGATACAACAATAAACATTGAAGGTTCAAACTCAGCAAACAAACAAGCAGCACCGGCCGCATTGTAATTAAAGGATTTTATCGATGGCGAATGATATAACGCAGCAACTTGAAGAGTGGAAAAAAAAGTATTACCAGTCCATCACTGACCTTGAAAAGCAACAAACGTATGATGATCTCCTACAACGTAGCTTAGGACGTCTAGCCTTAGCTGCACAAGGTCTAGATCCAGCATTAGATAAGCAGCTTAAGTCTCTTCGTAGTGTATTACGCGGTAAAAGTAATCAACAAGAAATTGAACATATTCTAAAACAAATGGAAAAAGCCATTGCGAGAATGGAAAGTAGTAAGAGTGAAAATGCTACTCACTCAACTGGGGTAATACTCGCTGACTTATTAAATGATTTAAAACTAGCCAAAGCTTTCAAACCTGAGGCAAAAACACTCTCCAAACAGTTTAAATCTACAGATGATAAAGATATCCCAGAAATCCTGCCTGATCTTTTATCATTTTTAGATAATTGCTTAAACACCACATCATCACAGAAATCATCTTCTAGTTTTGGCTTTAATATTTTTGGTCGAGCTAAACCTTCGGTCGACGAACAAGCACTGTCTCAAGAAATAGAGTCTAAAGAATTTCAACAAGACGAAGTGCTAGCTATTAACGAGCCCAGTGAACATCTAATGCCCACAAATATGGTGTTGATGGAGTTACTAGAACGCTTATCGTTACCTACAGAATTAAGTAAAAAAGCGACCAAGATTCGTCATCAGATAGAGCTAGGAATTGAAGAATCGCAAGTTCATAAAGTGATTAATGATATCGCTGAGATTGTCAGTAGTTTGGGCTCACAAGCTGTAACTGAAAAGCAAGAATATGAAGAGTTCTTAAAAACACTTACATCTCGCCTAGCTGAGCTTGATAATCATATTCGCCAAACAAGTGACGAAGATAACAAGGCATTTGAACAGCGTAAAGTTATCAGTAAGGCGGTTGAAGAACAAGTCTCAGGATTACGAACTCATGTCGAACAAGCTGATGACATAGAGCAATTAAAATCATCTGTAAGCGGCCGACTAGATGTGCTTAACCAACATTTTGAGAAGTATCGCAAATCAGATCATGATCGTTTTTCACAATCCCAACTGCAAATTAAAGCACTTAATCAACGCTTAAAAGACATGGAGCAAGAAAGTACTGAATTACGTAAATCAGCTGAAGAATCACGTGAACTAGCACTTAAAGATGCTCTAACTGGGATCTGGAACCGCCAAGCACTTAATGAAGATTTAGAAAAAGAATTTACCCGTTGGCAGCGTTATCAAAAACCACTCAGTCTAGTCGTATGGGATATTGACTTATTTAAACGTGTTAACGATGAGTATGGTCATGCCGCCGGTGATAAAGTGCTAAAAACAATTGCCCGTATTTTTACACAAGCAACGCGTGATGCTGACTTTATAGCACGATTTGGTGGCGAGGAATTTGTGGGAGTGTTCCCTGAAACTAGATTAGAAGATGCCCTAAGCCTAGCAAATAAAATCAGGATAAAGATTGAAACATCTAAGTTTCATTATGAAAATAAGCCGGTACCTATTACAGCCTCTGCTGGGCTGGCTACCTTCCGCCCTAATGACACCATTGACGATGTATTTAAACGCGCTGATGCGGCACTCTATCGTTCTAAAGAAGCAGGCCGGAACCGCTGTACTGCAGATGATTAAAACCTAGCGGGGCAATAAGCCTTATAACCCCGCTAGAAAATAACTCTTACTTATTTGATTCTTTCTGAATCAAGTAATCTACTGTTTTAAGCATTTCTGGCATACCACCCGCTAACGGTGCATCGGTACGGTATTGGCCATTTACAATCATTGCAGGTACTCCTGTAATACCCGATGTTTGACTCAGCATCAGTGCTTTTTTCACTTTAGCAACCACACTCATTGATTTCATTGTTTTAGCAAAAGCATCACGATCAATATCATGCTCTGCAACAAAATCAAGCAACTGCTCTTCAGTCTGTAAACGACGTTTTTCAACATGAATAGCGCTGAATAATAAAGGGTGTAATTTTTCTAAATCACCTGTTGCTTCAGCTGCATAAAATACGCGAGCTAACTGCAACCAACTATCACGGAAAATCGCTGGAACATGTGTAAAAGTTACATTCTCAGGTAACGTTTCTTTCCACAGTTGTACTTGTGGATCTAAATTGAAACAGTGTGGACAGCTATATGAAAATAACTCGATCACTTCAATCTTATTATCTGTATTTGTTGCCAAACGAACAGGTGTCGCCTTGTAATGCACACCGTCAATAAATGCTTCCGGCATTGCCATTGATGATAATGGTAATAATGATGCACTTAATAATAGTGCTGCTTTAATCATTTTTTTCATACTGATATATCCTTTTATTCTGTTAACTATTTAGAAGTTTACGTGTTTATAGTGTGCCGTACGAATGTAGACCTGACAAAAACATATTGACGCCTAAGAAGGCAAATAAGGTCACAAACAAACCAATTACTGCCCACCATGCCATAGGTCTACCATGCCAACCTTTTGTCATTCTCATATGCAACCATGCTGCATAATTTAACCAAACAATTAAAGCCCATGTTTCTTTAGGATCCCACGACCAATAACCACCCCATGCTTCAGCTGCCCAAAGTGCACCCAATATAGTTGCTACTGTGAAAAAAGCAAAACCTAATGCGATAGATTTATACATCAAATCATCCATGATGCTTAAATCAGGTAATGCATTTGCTAATAAGCCTTGAGGATTGGCAGTCTGTCGCCACGACTTTAATAAATAAGCCACTCCAATCATTGCTGCCATGGCAAAAGCACCGTAACCCACAAAATTAGCTGGCACATGAATTTTCATCCAGTAACTTTGTAAGGCAGGAACTAGAGGTTGAATCTCATGAGCTTGTTTTTCAAATGTGTACCAAAGTTGGAACGCAACAGCCGCACTAATGACTAATAATACAAAACCACCTAAGCTACGTGTTTGATAGCGACGTTCATAGAATAAGTACAATAATGCTGTGATAATGGCAAAAAGAATAAAGACTTCATATAGGTTACTAACAGGAATATGACCAACATCATGGCTGATCAAATAGGATTCTCGCCAGCGAACCATCAGGCCGACCATTCCCATTGTTGCTGCAGACCATGTCAGTGCTGATGCAACCTTTTCAGTAAAGCTAGAACGCATAAACAAACCAGCAAAGTAAGCAAATGTTGCCATAACAAACAAGGCACTCATCCACATAAATGCTGACTGGCTGGCTAAGATATAACTTAAAAAGAAATCTGTTTCGCCTAGAGCTAGATCCTGACCATATCGCCATAATGCAAAAAAACTAAGTATTGCTACGATAACAGTATGTCGACGAAAACCAGACCAGTTTTGACCTAATAAGCCCAAACTCACTGCAGTTAAAATCACAATACCGATTTCATAGCTATCAAAGACACTTGAATATAGCACCAATAGAACTATAGCCGCTATGGCCATCAAGCCATGCCATGACCATTGTGCCAAGGCTGTATCTTTATCAAAATTCAGTGCACTTATTTGATTACTCATTTACTACTCTCTATTTTATACAAGACTAAGAACCTTATAGCTAACTAAGAGTTCCCAGATACCTGCTTTAATTGATTGCTAATCTGTTCAAAAAACAAATCAAATTCGCGAGGGTTTCGGTTACTCATCCCTGCTAACAATATATTAGCTCCATTGTTTTTGCTTTTTACTATCGCCCAAAAACGACGTTGGGGTAAATAAAATAATAAGAATACCCCAATAGTTAATAATGCACACCCTAAGTAAACAATAGGCTTACCAGGTGAATGTGTTACTTGCAAACCACTTGCTTCAACATGTTCAAAATCAGTTAATTCAAAATAAACCGGCGAACCATAACGAGAGAAACTACCAATCGCATCAACTGAGTCTTGTAAAAAGCTTAGCTGTTGCTCCATGAGCTCTTCTGACTCTGCAGTTTCAGCCCCATTGAAATAGACTCGAGCCAACATCTCACGCAGCATACTTAAATAAGCAGAGCCTAAGGTTTCGCGTTCCGCCTCTGGCAATGTTGTATCAATAAAGGTGGCCACTTCAGAAAAACCACCACTCATAAACATATCAATAAGAGCTGTTAGCGAGCCTTGCAAACTCTGCTCTAGATCTTCATCCTTGTCTTCAACAGATGCCAGCGTTTCCATCATCATCTTATGGGCAACTGACTCAACAATCTCAGAATCATATAAGCGTTCTAAGAATTGATTAAATTGATTAAGGCTGCCATCGGAATCTAGTGGCAGATATAAATAACCGAACTCTTCAGCCTGACTTGATCTAACACCACTCAAATAGAAGTCACGGCCATTACGTGGCACAGGCAACATATAGTTTAAATATTCGCGGGCTTCACCTGTTTTTGATCGCAGTTTAAAACCAAAACTCGGACCAAAATTACGTAAATTATCTGGATCATCTTCCGTTGGGTCAGGATTAATATTAAAAGGACGGAAAGATAAGACCTCTAACCGTGCACTTTCTTCACCCCAATGCATTTGTCGATTTTCAAACACCTTGGTCTCAAAGGCAAAAGGTTTATTGCCTGCTCCGCTATCTAGTGGCCATGCTTCTAATGACAAACCAGTTCCGCCATCACTAAAACTAGCTTGGTAAATAGCATAACCTTTGTGAATCAAAGGATGATTAACCGAAATAGTCACTTCTAATGGCTGTTCCAATTCATCATCATGAACAACTAAGTCTGTTTCAAAAGACTTGGGCTGCCCCGTAGCATAATGCTCAATACGGAAATCTTTTACTTCCAACTTGAAAGGCAGGGCTTGCACAAGGTAACCGTCACGCATCGCTAAGAAAGCGACTTCTGATGAACGACCTTCAGGAATATGAATACTACCTCTAAATGCTTGAGAACCGACCGCAAGACGGCTAATTGCTGGCACTTCATTGGTCGGTAAATCACGCGTTTCAATTTGTATTCGACCTTGCCATTCAGCAAGTTTCAATGGCAAATTACTATCTAATAATCCACCAAGACAAATAACAATAATCGCAACATGGGTGAAAATATAACCTAGGCGATTCATTCCTCCACGCATAGACGATATTAAGAGGCCCTCTTCTTTCTCTGTTTGTTTAACTCGAAAACCTTGCTGACTTAATTCTGATGCTAATGCATTAACGCTATCATCAACAGAGGCTGCAACATCCCACTCCTGACTATGACTCATTGCTCGGAGTGATTTTTCTTGCACATGAGTTCGCAAGTTCCACATATCTTTTATCATGCTTGGTGTATGACGAAACACACACACTGATGTAGATATGACCAATAGGGTTAAAATGGCTAAAAACCATAAGGCGCTATAAACATCATAAAGCCCTGCTGACTCAAAAACATCAAACCAGAATGGGCCAAACTTAATCAAATAATCAGTGTACGGCTGATTTTGTTGTAGAACCGTACCAATAATCGATGCCACAGCTAATGCAAGTAACAAAGTAATGGCCAAATCCATCGAGCCCAGAAAGTGGAATATTCTCTGACCTAAAGTATGGCGAGAATTATGTGGACGACTATCATCAGACATAGAAGGTAAACCATTTAAGATTGACATAGGCTAGGGCCTGTTGTTCTTTGTGAAAAACAGACCCGAATGCCAAATATAAAAAAAGCCGTATAGTTATTACACCCATACGGCTTTGAAGTGGCGTTAGTTTTTAGTGTAAGCCGGCAACATAATTTGATACAGCTTTGATTTCATCTGCTGTCATTTTTCCAGCAATATCACGCATCATATCATTTGGATCATTGCTTCGTGTGCCTGCTGCAAATGATTTCAATTGCGCTTCAATATAGGCAGCATGCTGACCTGATAATGCTGGCCACTTCGCAGAAGGTACACCGGTACCCGTTGGACCATGACATGCCATACACGCAGGAAGACCAGATTCTTTATTACCAGCGCGATAAATGGCTTGACCTGATGCAACTAAATCTTCAGATGTCGCTGCTGGAGCTATGTTTTGCCCCGCATAATACGCTGCTAAATCAGCCAT
>Ga0209495_1000178_pt1 | contig 49560 bp, 45 predicted proteins | sample EN1Hudsemesocosm_FD_184629 | JGI IMG/M metagenome (GOLD analysis project Ga0209495, IMG submission 184629) | Methane-oxidizing microbial communities from mesocosms in the Hudson Canyon - EN1E Hudson Canyon (SPAdes) (version 2) | ecosystem: Environmental > Aquatic > Marine > Cold seeps | place...
GCGAAACTAGTCGTTTCCAAACCATTTTTGCACTGAAGTTGCCAATTCATCGGGATGAAATTTAGCAATAAAATCATCCGCCCCAACTTTTTCAACCATTGCCTGATTAAACACACCACTAAGTGAAGTATGCAAAATAACGTGCAGTTTTTTGAGTTCGGGCGTGTTTCTAATTTCAGCTGTGAGCGTATACCCATCCATTTCAGGCATTTCGATATCTGATATCAATACCCCAACTTTATCGGTTATATCACCAGTCTCGGCTGCGAGCTCTTTAAGCCTATCAAGAGCCTTTTGACCATCTTTGGCTAGTTCAATATTTAACCCAAGAGCAGATAGTGCCTTTTTTATCTGATTACGAGCGACTGAAGAATCATCGGCAATAAAAATTATCTTATCAAATTTATTATCAACTTTTAATCCGTCCGCCACTTCAGTGCTCAAATCCGTATTAACAGGTGAAATTTCGTTGAGAATTTTCTCAACATCCAAAATTTCTATTAACTCGTTTTCTATTTGCGTTACTGCGGTCAAGTAACTTGCTCTACCACTACCTTTTGGTGGTGGCATAATAGACTGCCAATTAGTATTAATAATTCTTTCAACAGAGCCCACTAAGAATCCTTGAACTGAACTATTATATTCGGCGATGATAATAAACGCAGTGCTCAAGTCTTCAATTTTCTTGCCGCCTGTTGCCAAACTCATGTCAATCACAGAGATAGTTTGTCCACGAATATGAGCAATACCTCTGACCAACTTATTTAATTTTGGCATCGAAGTTAATGGCGGACACTGCAATACTTCACGTACTTTAAATACGTTAATACCAAATCGTTGTCTTGAATTAAGTTTAAACAACAATAACTCTAATCTGTTTTCACCAACCAACTGAGTACGTTGATTGACCGAATTCATAATCTCAGACATGCATTACTCCAATACGAATTAAAAGCGGCGTAACTTTTGCTTATGTACAACTTGAGTATAAAAAAATTGCATAAAACCGCAACTAATTGACACTTAACGTCACTCATTAACTGAGCCTAGCAATAGTAACCGAAAATTTTCTATTCTAGCGTCTAAATATTGACGCCTTTGCTTTCGTTAATATGCCCATAGCATAGACAACTTAACAACAAGTGAACATGAATAAATTACATTATTATCAAGCATTAGCCAGACTGTTCGCAATAAGTACTTGTTTTTATACAGGTATAACGGCGGCAGATGAAAATAGTTTAACGAAACAGCAATTGATTAGCCAAGCCGAGCAATTTGTTTTAAGTCAACTTGATCCTGACAATATCAAAACCATTGATATTGTGGCTATGCCCATTGATAAACGTGTTCAAGTACCAGCTTGTAGCTCGGAGCTTACGTTCTCTTCCAGCCCAGAATCTCTTAGTCAATCAAATGTTACGGTAAAAGCCCAATGCAACGACAACAACTGGTATATGTTTATGGTCGTAAAAGCAGTTGAGACTCAACAGGTTGTTATTATCTCTAGCGCAGTCAGCCCGGGAACATTATTAACCAAGAGTAATGTTCGAGTGATTAATATGGATAAAAAACGCTTAAGATCCACCACATTTGCCGATATAGAAGATGTGCTTGGTGCTAGAATAAAGCGTCGCGTTTCAGCAGGCAGACCAGTCGACCCGAATAACTTATGTTATGTGTGTAAGGGCGACAGAGTCACTATTTCTGCAGGTACCTCAAGTATGCAGGTAAAGACTAGTGGGGTTGCTTTAGAAGATGGTAGAATGGGTGAAACAATTCAAGTAAAAAATAGACGTTCTAATAAAAAAATATATGCGCAAGTTACTAGTACTGGCCAGGTAGAAATTAGTATTTAATCTTATCTGGCGACAGCTAAATTTAGTCTCTATACATTTAGTGCTGAAAACTGATTTTTTTGCTAAAGTATTCGAGATCGTGGCCGATATCTAGAACGAGGTTAAATAAAGGTGGGGGATCTTCATTATGTCTATTAATAATATAAACAACGATAGCCCTAAAACGGCAGTTGATAACCAGAAACTTAGTCAGCAACAGCAGGCTTTGAATAATGGTAATGCGCAACAAGCAAGCGCGCAGAAAAATGCCACGGCTGTTGCTCGTCAGGACTCAGTGTCATTGACATCATCTGCACAGCAACTTAGTCAGGTTCAAAAGAAAGGCGCAGAAGCACCAGTTAATCAGGAAAAAGTTGATCGATTGAAAAAAGCCATTCAAAGTGGTGAATATCAAATTAACCCTGAATCATTGGCACAGAAAATTTCAGCGTTAGAATCAGAAATATTTGGTACTAAAGCGTAAAGGCAGCATAATGAATGCTGTCTTTACCTATGATAAACCTTATGTCTGAATTAAAAAAAGCAATAACCAGTCAACATAAGTTCTTATTAGAATTACAACAAATTCTAGAAACAGAACTACACCTTATCAGTAGCAGAGATGCTGAATCACTGATCAACATGTTAAAAACCAAAGAAGCATTGTTAGATTCAGTTCAACAACAAGATGCTGTAATCGCTGAGTTGTACGCAAACACCAGCCAAGATCAAAAAGAAGACCAAGAGCTTGTTACCCTATTTAACCAAGCAAAAGAAATGGTTGCTCAATGCCAATTTCGCACCCAAATTAATCAAACTGCAGTAGAACAAGGCCAATTACGTTTAGAACACTTACGTAACCTATTAATAGAATCCAGAGCTAAAGAGTCAATGACCTATGATAAGAGCGGTCGTACTCAAGGTGGTGGTTTAGGTGGTGGAACCAGCGCTTAAGCTGGCAGCCGCTGTAAGTAAAAACGACCTAATCATTTAAAGACAATCCTGCTTTTTCTTTTTATTTATTGCTAGTCACTCAAAGCAGGTTTTAATAATAGTGCACTTTTTTAACACGCTTTGGGCGTGCCGTGGAAAGGTAAAGGTCATTAACCAATTTAAAGTCTAATTCTAACTCGGTCGCATAGGTATCATTCCCTACTGGATAACTCTTGACTACTTTAGCCCCTCTAATCACGCCTTGTACTGAGCTATCTAAACGCGTGTTTTGTATCACTAAACTTGCTAAAGACTGACCACTGTCAACTTTTTGTCCGTATACCTGCTCAGTCAATTCGCGATATGCATCCAACTTTGAGGCCTTAAGTGCCATTAACATCCTACTAGATTCACTTGCCCCATTTTGCACAGAGATAGGAGCATAACCAACAGCCGAAATAACCGGATAGGTATCAGGCGCAACGGTTTCCCACTCAACATGTTTATTCAATAGACTTGAACAACCAGACAAACATACACTTAACATGACTGCTAAAGCTAAATGCCTGCGGCTTAGTTTGTTAACGCTTAGTATTTTCACCATTTTCATAACACTCTGTTATTTACTAAATCAATAGCATGCTAATAATCTTTCTAAGCAATACAAAGCAATAACCATACCCAAAAACCACTTTTCTCAGTTAGGTATGATTTGTGCTTAGTTAACCTCAAAAGATAATCAGTCTGAAATTTGACGATATGTCATCACAACATTCACTTTGCCCATGTTTAAAAGGTAAGTTATGCAAGTAGCTAAAATAATACTAATAAGCGCCGTTTTGATGTTACTTGTTAGTAGCCGCCCAGTAATGGCCATTTGGTTCGAGGCCACAGGTCAAGCGGTTATCCACAACGGTGAAAAGGAAGCTGCGCGCCAACAAGCCACGCAAGAAGCGATTAAACAGGCGCTACTGTTCTCTGGAGCGTCAGTAAAAAGCATTCAGTCTCTTGCCAATGGATTACTTGAAGACGATCGCTTTGAAATTCGCGCATCAGGAGAAGTGAATAATATTGAGCTGATAGATGAGATTTACCACGACGACTTCGTGACGGTTTCTATAAGAGCAGATATATTTCCACAAGAAGCCTTATGCGCTGCTTCCGACTACAAAAAAAATATCGTAACCACCTGGTACAACATTAATAAACGGCAACAAGCTGCCGTCGGCAATCTTTATGACTTTGGCAAGGTGTTAGCTAATAAGCTAAAAGAAGAATCCCAAAATCATGCCAGACATTCAATTATCCACCGGGTTGAGCCCTACTATTTAACGCCATTGGATACAGAAAAAAAAGCAACCGCATTTAATCTCGCAAAAAAAACCGAGGCCCAATATGTATTATTTGGAGAAATATTAGAGTTTGCGGTAGAAACACCTAAAACATCAGGCTTAGCCTTTTGGAAAAGTGACCAAAGTGAGCGAAACCTGACATTAGCTTTCTCAATGTATGACGGCAACTCTGGTGAAATGGTTTTCCAAACAACACAAAACATGTCCGCCCAGTGGAATTTTGACTTACACGCCTCTTTAGACAGCAATAGTCGGCAATTGTGGGATTCAACATTTGGCTCCGAAACCGAAAAGTTAATTCAATCGGTTATCCAATCAATAGATGAATCAGTCAGTTGTTTGCCAGCCTATGGACGAGTTTTAAAGGTTACTGGCGAGAGCCTGAGCATTAACATTGGTAAACACAATGGTGTAAAACAAGGGGACAAATTAACCTTGTTTCAAGTCAATCAGTTTTTTGATGCGCAAAATTTCCCACACAGGCAATTTCAATTACACCCAGAAGCAGTTGTAGTGAGACAAGTGTTTGCCGAAACAGCCGTAGTCGAGTCTTTAACAGGCGCCCCTTTGGCTAATATTCAACCAAACGATTTTGTCGCTCGCCGATAAAATCAATAGAGGGTTTAAATCCCGCGTCAGCTAGTACATAATGCCCGGCGCTAAATTCAGTCCCTGTAGTTTAATGGATAAAACAAGGCCCTCCTAAGGCTTAGATCTTGGTTCGATTCCAGGTGGGGACGCCAAAAATCAGATTATTTCCGCTCAGTTAAAAACATTCTAGATTTTGACTATCCCAAAACTGACATAGCTATGTATAATCAAGGACATATTCACCCTACCAAAGACAAACATGGCGACCGACCCTATAGATGACATGCCAAAAATCAGGCTAGATAAAGATGACTTAGAGTCTTTTCATCGCACTAGAGCGCAATCCACTAATAAAAGCGCAAAAAAAGACAGTGTGCCGGATGAGCCTTCTGCTAAATCGAACTCTCCATCTTGGTTTGCCATTTTGTTGTTACTTATCATTATTGTTGGCGCAGCTGGGTATTGGTCGTTTGAACAATTTAAAGTATTACAAAACGCACAAAGCCGCATTACTGAACTAGAAAGCCGCCTGTCTGCAACAGGTGAAGATATGGATCAATCGGCTGCAGCATTGCAGGTTAAGGTATCTGAACTTAGTGCTAAGACAGAACATTTATGGTCAGAAATGGATAAACTTTGGGCTTCTGCTTGGCGACGTAATCAGTCTGAAATTGGCGCATTGAATAAAACCGTCATGACATTGAAGGCTGCCACTGAAAAAAGCACCCAAAGTTTGAGCAGTGACACGGCTAATAACAATACAAGCATTGGACTAGTTAAAGAGCAACTGGAAAATCAGGCTAACTTGCTCAAACAATTAAATGAAAAGCTTAGCCAAATTAGTAATGTAGATGCCGATTTTGAGCAGCAACTCGCAAGCCTACGTGAAAAGCTGATCTCAACAGCATTAGGTAATAATGGTCTAACAGATCAAATTGATGAATTACGTCGAAGGGTAACGGCAGCAGAGAAAAAAGCCAATCAAGTAGAAAAGATGCTTACTGGGCCAACTTCGTAGCCCCTAATTAAAGACAAAAAAATAGAGCGCTTAGCGCTCTATTTTTTTGTCTGGTGTTGGGTTTATTCAGCGGGACTTTCATCCGCTCTTTTAGCAGCCGACTCTTTGATTAAGGTCTGTAACTCACCTTGTTGAGTCATTTCCATAATGATGTCACAACCACCAACGAGTTCACCATCAACCCAAAGCTGCGGGAAAGTAGGCCAATCAGCGTATTTTGGTAATTCAGCTCGGATATCAGGGTTTTGTAAAATATCTACATAAGCAAATTGTTCGCCACAAGACATCAACGCTTGGGTCGCCTGGGCAGAAAAACCACAGTTAGGCAATTTAGGCGAACCTTTCATATATAAAAGAATAGGGTTTTCTTCGATTTGTTGCTTAATTTTTTCAATAGTGTCCATAGCGGCTCTCATTTAAATGTAATTGCGATTAAGATCAATAGACCTTATTTGGCGACAAGTTTAACGTTTTCAACTAATGATTCATACTCTATTGATCTTTAGTTAGATTGTTTTAGTAAACTAGTTATCTAGTAAACTAAATTTACACTTGAAAAACATTCTTAAGACGCAATATATAGCGGTATTGGCGAATTAGTTTTAACAAATAACAAACCAGTGCTTTTACAATGCTAGTTAAAGTACTAGCATTTACTGGTTCTGAATTTAATACACACCACCCTTTATGGAGAAATAAAATGGCTTTTGAATTACCAGCACTTCCTTATGAAAAGAATGCACTTGAACCACATATCTCTGCTGAAACCTTGGAATACCACTACGGTAAACACCATGCTACCTACGTAACTAAACTAAATGGTTTGGTTGAAGGTACTGACATGGCTAGTAAAAGCCTTGAAGATATAGTTAAGAACTCTGAAGGTGGCGTATTTAACAATGCTGCACAAATCTGGAACCACACCTTTTACTGGAATAGCTTAAGCCCAAATGGCGGCGGCGAACCTACTGGAGCCTTGGCTGATGCTATCAATGCAAAATGGGGCTCTTTCGCAGACTTCAAAGCTGCGTTAAATGATAAAGCGGTAAACAACTTTGGTTCTAGCTGGACTTGGTTAGTGAAAAAAGCTGACGGCAGCCTAGACATTGTTAACACTAGCAACGCAGCCACACCTTTGACTGATGCTAGCTTAACTCCGCTACTTACCGTTGATTTGTGGGAACACGCTTACTACATTGATTACCGTAACGTTCGCCCTAAATACCTTGAAGGTTTCTGGGCATTAGCTAACTGGGATTTTGCAGCATCAAACTTCGCTTAATAGCTAACTATCAAAATAGTAAATAAAAGCCCTGTTACTCAGGGCTTTTTTTTCGATGTTTTTCAGCAGACAATACTTATCGAAAACACAAAACGAGATCCTCATGTCAGTTTCAAAAATAATCAGTCTTATTGTTGTTATGTTATCTGTGCAGTTTTCACTACCGGCATTTGCTAACGGCAACGGTATAGTGGTGTTCCAATCAGATTTTGGCTTAAGTGACCAAGCGGTATCTGCAATGCATGGTGTGGCGTTAGGGGTTGATAAAAACCTGAAAGTAGAAGATCTGACCCATGATATTCCCGCTTATAACATTTGGGAAGGAGCATATCGATTAGATGCAGTCGCTGATTTCTGGCCTGAAAATACTGTATTTGTCTCAGTAGTCGATCCGGGCGTAGGCAGTGAACGTAAATCAGTAGTACTTAAAACCAAGACTAATCATTACTTTGTCACACCCGACAATGGCACCTTAACCTTAGTGGCCAAACGATTAGGTATTGCTGAAGTACGTGAAATAGATGAAAAAGTGAATCGTTTAAAAGGTAGTGAAGCCTCTCACACTTTTCATGGTCGTGATGTTTATGCCTACACAGGTGCTCGTTTAGCTGCCAGTACAATTAATTTTGAACAAGTTGGGCCTAAACTAAAACCCGAAGTATTTAGTATTCCGTTTGAAGCTGCACGTATCGAAGACAATAAGCTAATTGGTGGTATTCCCATATTAGATCCCGCATATGGCAATGTATGGACTAATATTCCGATGTCTTTATTGCTATCGCTTACCAAGTCGAATGACTATGCGGCCCTTTATACACAAGAGTTTTTAGTCACCGTGACCCAAGGAAGCCAGTTTGTCCTTTCTGAAACCATCAGTTTTGAACGTTCGTTCGCTGGTGTAGCCGAAGGGCAGCCTCTTTTGTACGTTAATAGTTTAGAAAATTTAGCATTAGCCCTTAACCAAGCTAACTTTGCGGCTAAATTTAACATTCAAGCTGGCGGTAAATGGCGAATTGAAATTACCCCTAAATAAAGAATCCTTATGACTGAACAACAAAATAATCCTCTACATGGACTAACTTTACAGGCCATTCTCGAAACGCTTGTAGACAAACTTGGCTTTGAAAAAATGGGCGAAGAAGTCAAAATAAATTGTTTCACCAGTGACCCTTCGATCAAATCTAGCTTAAAGTTTTTACGTAAAACGCCTTGGGCAAGAGAAAAAGTCGAACAGCTGTATTTGTATACTCTTAAGGCTACAGCTAAACAAAAATCTAAGAAGCCAAGCGAACCATTTGTTTGGCCAGACCTGACTAAAAACAAACCTAATAAAGATTCTTAAAAAGGGTCTTTATTAGGTTTTTCAACTATCCACGTATCTCAATCCATTTAAGGAAACGTAAATGAGTAAAAATGTAGACTCACTTTTTAAACCCTTTAACTTAAAAAGCTTGTCACTTAAAAATAGAATCGCTATGGCTCCGATGACACGTAGCTTCTCACCAGATGGCGTTCCCACTGAAGATGTAGCGAGTTACTATCGCCGCCGCGCTGAAGGCGGTACTGGGTTGATAATAACCGAAGGCACAACTATTGATGATCCTGTGGCCACTATGGATGGGAAAATCCCCCAAATACATGGCCAACAACCACTAGCTGGATGGGAAAACGTTGTACAGCAAGTCCATGCTGCTGGCGGTAAAATAATGCCTCAACTATGGCATGTAGGTATGGCACGTAACCCAAGCAAAGCGCCCTTCCCTGAATTACCTAGCGTGGGTCCATCAGGACTAGTAGCACCAGACAAAAAAGTAGCAGAGCCTTTAACTGTGGCGCAAATTCATCACCTAATTGAAAGTTTTGCCAATGCAGCCGCTGATGCACAACGTATTGGTTTTGATGGCATTGAAATACACGGTGCACATGGTTATTTAGTCGATCAGTTTTTCTGGAGCGGCACCAACCAACGCACAGATGAATGGGGCGGCAGCATGGCTAATCGCGGCCGTTTTGCAGTAGAAATAGTCAAAGCTATACGTGCTAAAACAGGCCCCGACTTCCCAATTGTATTGCGTTACTCCCAGTGGAAGCAACAAGACTACACAGCTCGATTGGTTGAAACACCGCAACTATTGGAAGAGTTCTTAGCACCACTATCAGATGCTGGTGTAGACATTTTCCATTGTTCAACTAGACGTTACTGGGAGCCTGAATTTGAAGGTTCAGATTTGAACCTTGCAGGCTGGACCAAAAAACTAATTGGCAAACCTACTATCACTGTAGGTTCAGTTGGCTTAAACGGTGACTTCTTTGGTGCCTTTGCTGGTAAAGGTTCAGACACTCGTTCTATAGATGATTTAGTAGAACGTCTAGATAAAGGTGAATTTGATTTGGTCGCTGTTGGCCGAGCCTTATTACAAGATCCTAACTGGGCGAATAAAATCCATAATGGAGAATTGGATAAACTAGAAACCTACTCAGGTGATGCGCTAGCGACACTTTCTTAAATAACATTATTTATAAAAACCAAGGCCTAAACAAAAAAGCGCCCCAAATTGGGGCGCTTTTATTTATACCGATATATTTAGTAAAAAGTAAAACTTAATCAATCGTTACCTTACTCATATCACCAGCTTGAATGATCGAGAAGTTTTCAACCTTTAGATATTTGTTCATCACTCGTTTCACTTCATCAGCTGATAACGAAGCAAGTCGTTGCTCGTACCCTTTGTTCCATTGCATCGTCCTATCCACCTGCAGGTTTTGACGTAACGTTCTGACTAGCTCTCGATCTTGAGCTCGACTAACCTTTTTGCCTTGCAGTAATCCAGATTTGGCACTTTCAATTTCTTCGCTAGTAAAACCATCTTTTAACATACGAGCTAGTTCTTCTTTAAAACCAATCTCGACTTTAGCCAGGTTTTGCGGCGCACAAATTGCGTAAGCGCCCATAGTCGCTTTGTTGTTTTGTGAGCTCATATTAATAAAAGAGCCCGCGCCATAACTTAGCCCATCATTTTGTCTTAACCTTGTTGCTAAACGACTATTTAGGAAACCGCCACCAAAAATATAGTTACCTAACTCTAATGCCGCGGCATCATCACTGTTATCACCAACAGGAAGCATAATCGCAGCAACAAAAGTGGCATTCTCTTTATCTGGCGTGTCAAAAACAGTAGGGCTAACTGCTACTTTTTTATACGGATTATCGACTCGCTTATAAACATTTTTAGCATTCCAACTGGCATAAAGGTTTTCTAGATCAGCTTTGATTTGATTTTGGTCAAAATCCCCCACCACTCCAATTTTCATGTTGTTACCGCCCAAAAACGACTGATGAAACACTTTTAAATCATTTAATTTCAAATCATTAAGGTTTTCTAAGCGTTCCTCAAAAGTTGCTTGATAATTAGGGTGGCCTTTTTTGTACGGGTTTTGTTTACGACCATATTCGTTAAACGCCAATTGTTGAGGGTCTTGCAAGTTTTTTTCAATATCCACTTTTAAAGTTGATTTGTATTGTTCAAATTCTGTTTCATCAAATCCAGGATCGCTCAATACCTTGTGCATTAACTTAAGTGCCGGTGACAAGTTTTCTTTTGTTGTTGTGATATTGGCGACTAACCAATCTGGCCCTCCAGCAACACTTACCTGTGCTTTTAACTTGTCGAACTCATCTTGAATCTGTTGACGAGATAACTCACGGGTACCGCGCATCAGCATCGCACTAGTCGCATTTCCGACTGTACTCATACCTTGTAAACTGCTTTCAGTGCCCATGTTCATCAAAATAGATACCACTACAGATTCACCACGAGTTTTTTTAGACAACAAGGATAACTCGGAGCCATTACTTAAATGAGTCATAACTGTGCGTGAGTCAATGTTATCAAAGGATGGTTCAAATACTTCCCCGTCGGCAAGTTTTGCACGACCTTTATAATCTTTAACCATGTCATTCACACTGGCCACGGCAGGGATATCAACTCGTGCAGGTTTGTCTGTGGGGATAAAGTGCCCAGCGGTGCGGTTATTGCGCTGTAAATAGACATCTGCTACGCGCTGCACATCGTCGGTACCAACCTGTTCAATTCGGTCGCGATGTAAGAAATATAAGCGCCAATCGCCCATTCCTAACCATTCACTCAAGTTTAAGGCGATACGCTCTGACGAATTAAAAGATAATTCTATATTTTTTAATATAGTACGCTTTGCTCGCTCAACTTCTTCGTCGGAAATAGGTTGGCTATTTAGGTCTTCAAGTACCGCTACCATAGCGTCCGAGGTATTGCTTAAATCAGCTTTTTTATCAACTTCGGCAAAATATATAGCTAAACCAGGTTCTTGCCACTGGAAATTAAAGCCATAAACACGACTAGCCAGTTTTCCTTCCACCAAAGACTTATGTAAACGACCGCTAGGTGTATCACCTAAGATTTGACTAAGCACATCAATCGCAGCGTAATCTTCATGCGAGCCTGCTGGTATATGGTAAGCCGCCCCCGTCATTTGCACGTCACCTACCCGTCTGATAGTGACACTTTTTTCACCATCTTGGGCGGGTTCAGCGGTGTATAAAGGTCTAATGACTCTTTCTGGCTTTGGAATAGGTGAAAAGTATTTGTCCACCAAAGTCAGCATATCTGCTTGGTTAAATTTACCCGCTACAATTAGCGTGGCGTTATCTGGCTGGTAGTACATTTTATAAAATGCTTTTAGACGGTCAATTGGCACATTTTCTAAATCAGCACGCGCGCCAATAGTAGATTTTCCGTAGTTGTGCCACATAAAGGCCGAGGCAGCCATTTTTTGTAAGGTAATCCGAAAGGGACTGTTTTCGCCGCGCTCAAATTCGTTTCTTACAACTGTCATTTCGCTATCAAGATCTTTTTTGGCGATAAACGAATTCACCATTCGATCTGATTCCATGCTCAATGCCCAATTGATATTTTTTTCGTTGGCTGAAAAGGTTTCAAAATAGTTTGTGCGGTCGGTCCAAGTAGTGCCATTTGGACGAGCCCCATGGGAGCTTAGCTCAGCCGGAATATCTTTATGTTTAGGGCTACCTTTAAAAACCAAATGTTCCAACAAGTGAGCCATGCCGGTTTCGCCATAGTTCTCATGTTTTGAGCCAACATTGTAGGTGACATTAACTGTGACGGTTTCCTTGGTTTGGTCTGGGAACAACAAGACCCGCAAGCCGTTATCCAGTTTATATTCGCTGATACCTTCAACTTCAGACATTTTTTCAAGTTTGCTTTTGGCAAAAGCTTGGGGTGGCTCGATCAAAATGATACTCAGCACAGCGCCAATCAAAAATGTTTTTTTGAACATCCGTTTATCCTTATTATTAAGACAGCCGCAACACCAACGTCGCAGCATAGATTTATACCCGGCAACTTTAATAAACTTTGTTTAGCAAAACAATTGATGATTTTAATTCACGTAAATTAACATGACTGTAGCCGTTTGCTAGAAAGTGATCCAGCAGCCAATAAAAAGCCGACTCACTGAGTCGGCTTTAAAGTTATCAAAACAAAAACCAGCTAAATTACAACTCCGCAGCCAATCTTGTTCCTTGACTAATCGCCCGCTTTGCATCTAATTCTGATGCGAAATCTGCTCCACCGATTAAATGATGAGGTTTTGTTAAACCCTCTACCAACTCTCTAAGCGGTTCCTGTCCGGCGCAAATAACAACATTATCAACGTCTAATACCTGAACGTTGTCATTCACTTTAATATGAAGACCGGCATCATCAACTTTAAGGTACTCAACACCTGCCAACATACTGACACCTTTGCTGAGCAGGCCTGCTCTATGTGCCCAGCCGCTTGTTTTACCTAAACCTTTGCCGACCCCTGTTGATTTACGCTGTAGCAAATAGATTTCTCTAGGTGATGGTGTTGGGTCAGGTTTCATACCTTCAATACCGGATCGAGATCCGAACGTCATATCGATTCCCCACTCTTTCATAAAAGCAGGAATATTTTGACTAGTTGACTCACCTGCATGAGACAGATATTCGGAGACATCAAAACCAATACCACCAGCTCCTATGATGGCTACTTTTTTACCAACCGGTTTTTTATCAACGATCATATCGATGTAACTCATCACTTTGCTATGTTCGATTCCTTCAATAGGTGGCGTGCGCGGAGCAATGCCAGTAGCTATTATCACGTCATCAAATTCGCTGTTATTCAGGGTGCTAGCATCCACACGGGTGTTGAGTTTTACTGTGACACTATGCAGTTCAAGTTGGCGGGCATAATATCTAAGCGTTTCAAAAAACTCCTCTTTCCCTGGGATTTGTTTAGCAATATTGAATTGACCACCAAGCTCACTAGCAGAATCAAAAATAGTCACCTTATGACCACGTTGCGCTGCTGTAGTCGCCGCCGCCAGTCCGGCTGGCCCTGCTCCGACTACCGCTACATTTTTAATCGTTGTAGCCGGCATAATAAGCAATTCAGTTTCATGACAAGCGCGTGGATTAACCAAACAGCTGCTGGTCTTTCCTTCAAACACGTGGTCTAAACAGGCCTGATTACAACCGATGCAGGTATTAATTTCATCTGACCTATTTTCCATGGCTTTTAGTACAAACTCAGGATCTGCCAAAAATGGTCTAGCCATCGATATCATGTCAGCATCACCACGGGCTAAGACTTCTTCAGCTACTTCTGGAGTATTAATACGGTTCGAGGTGATAACAGGAATAGATAAGGCTTTTCTAAACTTTGCTGTTACCCAAGTAAACGCGGCACGAGGAACTTTGGTGATAATTGTAGGAATACGTGCTTCGTGCCAACCAATGCCGGTGTTGATAATAGTCGCGCCTGCTTTTTCAATGGCTTGGCCTAACTCAACTACCTCATCATAAGTTGAGCCACCTTCAACCAAGTCCAACATCGACAATCGATAGATGATGATAAAATGCTCACCTACTGCTTCCCGCACTCGGCGAACGACTTCTATGGGCAAACGAATTCGATTTTGATATGAACCACCCCATTCGTCTTCTCTGTGGTTAGTGCGTGCAGCAATAAATTGATTTAAGAAGTAACCTTCAGAACCCATTATTTCCACACCGTCGTAACCTGCTTTTTGCGCTTGTACTGATGTATCAATAAAGTCTTTAATTTGCTTTTCTATACCCTCTGCATCAAGGGCTTTGGGCTTAAAGGGATTAATCGGAGCCTGCACCGCAGAAGGTGCCACTAAGGCTGGATTATAGGCATAACGACCGGTATGCAAAATTTGCATGCAAATTTTTCCACCATGCTCATGCACCGCATCGGTAATCGTTTTATGTCCAGCTATGGCTTCATCGGTGTCTAGGAGATTGGTATCTTTATGAGTGGCGCCTTCATCATTTGGTCCTATACCACCAGTAACAATTAGCCCGACTCCCCCTTTGGCTCGTTCGGCAAAATACACTGCCATACGTTCGTGACCATCGGGAGCTTCTTCCAAACCGGTGTGCATTGAGCCCATTAACACGCGATTTTTCAGTTGTGTGAAACCTAAATCCAATGGTTTAAGTAAATGTGGGTACTTTTCTAAGCCTTGAGCTATAGCAGTATTGGCTGTCATATTTATATGTTTCCTGTTATTCAAATTGATTTACTTTGGTATCGCTAACTTACATACCTGAAGATTTTTTGTGTAATTCGGCATACACCGGAACACGCTTTTGTTGACCTGCAGTCATGGCTTCTTGTACATCAGGCATTTGAAACATGCCGCTTTGCCATGTAGCCATGTAAGTTAAGCTGTCTGAAACATTGTGATCGCGAGTGTAGTTGATCATTTCTTTACAACCCGCCACTGCCATTGGGGAGTGCATGGCAATCTTGGCAGCAATTTTCATCACGCCTTCGAGCATAGTTTGTTGGTCAGAAAATACCTGATTAACAAAACCACATTCTTTCGCTTCACTGCTTGGCATATTGCGCCCCGTATACGCTAATTCACGGATCAAACCTTGAGGCATAAGATGAGGTAAACGCTGTAAGGTACCAACGTCTGCGGTCATACCTAATTCGGTTTCTTTAATCGTGAAATAGGCATTTTCAGTACAATAACGACTATCTGCAGCACATATCATATCCACTGCACCACCAATAACACCGCCCTGCACTGCTACTAATACTGGCATACGCACTTCTTCAAGGGCATTAAAACTGTCTTGTAACTCAAGTACCAGTCGACGAGTTCTCTCTGCTCGTCTTGCCGGCTCACCTTGAAAATCTTTGGCCATATTAGTAAAAACAGACAAATCCATGCCAGCACTAAAGTGTTTTCCTTGTGAAGAAATCACAATCACCCTTGCTTGAGACTCTGCGTCTATTTTTCTCACTACATCAGGTAATTCTCGCCAAAACGCTGGAACCATACTGTTAAGTGCTTCAGGGCGACTCAACTGAATGTGAGCTATATGATTTTCGATACTAACCGACAATGTTTCAAGCGCAGAAAAATCGATATCAGACACTGGTATTCTCCTTGGGCTAACTTTGACTTTGATACTTATTTAAAGTGAATAAAGCTCAAACTGTTAACAAAAAATTAAACTAGACAGCGTCAAGATAAAAGCATATGTTGACGCTGTCAAGATATCAAACATCAAATTTACTAATAGACGGTTATGAGTCAACTAAAGCCTAAACAAAATAAGCCCAGCTATCACCATGGTGATTTACGCAGCACTCTACTAAATGCGGCGAATTTACTGTTAAAAGAAACAGGCATAGAAGGTTTATCTTTACGCAAATTGGCGGACAAAGTTGGGGTGTCCCGCACCGCTCCTTATCACCACTTTAAAGATAAAAATCAATTATTGTGTGCTATAGCCGAACAAGGTTTTGTGCAGTGGCAACAAGATGCAGCAAATATTTTTAACCAAACTGGTTTATCGCCCAAAGATAAATACCGGCAGTTTTTCCATGGCTATATCAGTTACGCAGCGGATAACCCAGAGTTGTACGATTTGATGTTTGGTCGCACGATTTGGAAACAAAATAGCGCCACAAACGAATTACGCAATGCGGCCTACCCTAGTTTTAATCATCAGGTAGAAATGACAAAAAAATGGCAATCCCAAGGTTTGATGCCAAAAGATGAAAATACTTTACGTTTGTCCCAAGTCACTTGGGGCACCATGCACGGTATCGCCCGACTTTTGATTGATGGGATCTACGCTGACCGCAGCCATATAGATGAAATGTGCGATTGCGCAGTTAATTTATTTACCCAGCAAATCATTCAAAACCAAGAGCCAAATTGAGTAAAACGATGCAAGCTATCACCTTAACCACCAAAAATAATATCAATATTCAGGGCTATTGGTTTACGCCTAAAGAAGTAGGCAAGAAACCTATTAAAGGTAAGGTTGTAATAGCCTCTGCTATGGGCGTTGCCCAAGCCTATTACCAACCTATTGCACACTGGCTTACGGAACAGGGTTATAGCGTTTTAACTTTTGATTGTAGTGGTATGGCCCAAAGCAAAGATAAACATTTAAAAGAATACCAGAACAATATTATCGATTGGGCGACGCAAGATTATTCTGCAGCATTACAGTTTATGCTGAATACCGACTCTGCATCCCCAATCTACTGGTTAGGCCATAGTTTAGGCGGCCAAGTGTTTCCATTAGTTGACAATATTGAACAAGTCAGCAAAGTGATTACAGTGTCATCTGGCACCGGATATTGGAAACACAACGCGCCTGCATTACGCAGAAAAGCTCCTTTTTTCTGGTATTTTATTATGCCTATCGCCACTAGTTTGTTTGGCTATTTTCCCGGTAAAAAAATAGGTATGGTGGGCGATTTACCGAAACAGGTTATCTATCAATGGCGACGCTGGTGTTTACATCCAGAATATTGCGTGGGGGTTGAGTCAGAAAGCGTGAAAACTAAGTTTCAACAAATTAATGTGCCACTGGTTTCCATTAGTTTTACCGATGATGAGATGTTGTCATTAACGAATATGCATGACTTACATGCTTTATTTGGAATTGAAAACAAAGAATTGAAGAATGTGCACCCAAGTGATGTAGGAGAAAAACGAATTGGTCATTTAGGCTTCTTCAGAGAAAAGTTTAAAGATAATTTGTGGCCAAGGCTTCTATTAAACGAATTACAATAATTAGGGTGAATTGGTAGAAGATCATTTCCAGCCTTGCAGCCATTGCTCTGTATTTTTTAAGTCTGGCCAATGAATAGATGTTGAACGTTTAGACATAATCGCTTCTATTAAACACAAAATGACCGTCCCATCTTCATCGTATTCAACCTCAGTAATCACAAAGTGCTTTTCTTTATTTAATGGTACGACTGCGGTCCATTTACTGTTCAGTAGTTTGTTAGGAGAGATTTTGTTCAATGGGTTTCCTAGTATTGTTGCGTAAATCATTGCTATTGCCGTTCTTCAGAAAACTGCAATAGCCACTTCCATTTGTTCTAACTTAATACTCTTCACCCGAAAACTAATGCTAGAACTACATTTATTACAAAAGGCTCGGAGTGCTGTCATTGCTAGCATTAAACTCTTTTAATTGGGCTTTACCTGTTAAGAACTCAAATCCTGAAACGCCAACCGAAGTGCCAAATGCAGCCCCATGAAGTTTTCTGCACATAGAACAATAACAGTTAGCTGCTTGCTGACTAAATCCAGAACCATGAAAGGTCAGCATGCGCACAAACAACTGCATTTATAACAAGATAACATCATCACAAATCACTTAAGCGATTGTTAAGGCTTAGACATTCGAATAACCACTCTACGGTTTTTAGCGCGAGTACTTTCATTGGTGTTAGGAGATGCATGGCGTCTTTCGCCATGACCAGTAATTTCAATTCTTTCTGGTGCAACTCCCATAGAACTGAAAAAGGCCTTGATTTCTACTGCTCTGCGTATAGAAATTTGTTTGTTGGTAGCGCGTCCACCAAAACTATCGGTATACCCATCCAACAAAACTAACTCTAAATCGCTATCTTCTTTTAGATATTCACCGATCATAGTCAATCGTTTCTGCGAGTATTTAGTCAGTTTAGTATTATTAAATTGATAGTTAAGCACTGTATACGCAATATCTTGAAAACTGTAAGGCAGTAAATTCGCCACACATTCAGCAAATTGAGCATAGGGTAATGCAAAATTACTAGCATTTAAGCCTACCGCGATTTTATCGTATTGGTTGTACCAATCCTGATAATAAATAGTTGGCCAAAAGCCCTTCTCTAGTTCAGTCAACATGGTCCAAGCAGCTTGTTCAGGTAGGTCACCATTGTATTGTTTACGGATCGTCATATCCGCTATGGTGCGTTGAACTTGTCCAGGCATCCATTTGGGAGGCACTGAATACACAGCCGCGACTCCATATGATTTAGGCAGACGTAACATATCCAGTTCAAATTCCATATTGAGCTGTTTTGACGCAATACTGCTGAACATAGCTTCTCCATAACCTGGGAGTGTATGACTTAGCGTACATTGCAAACGGGTTTCATCTTTCAGCCGCCAATCTGAATTCTCTACTTTAGCAGTGTATTGACGTAGTGCAGCTGCCGAATTGACAGACACTGCAACTAAGATGGCACAAAGAATCGTTTTTAACATTTGATTGAACATGAATTAAGAGCTCCCCTCTTCTGACAATTATATCGACAAAACTGACTAAACGTTTAACTAATTAAGTTGGATTAAAAAAGCAATGGTTTACGTTTTAGGCTAGCTACTGAAAAAGAACCTTGTCATAATCGCATTTCACTCAAACTTTTTAGGTTTCCATGTCAGAATCATTTGAAATAAAAAATCGTTTCAGGGGATATTTCCCTGTGGTAATTGATGTTGAAACTGCTGGTTTCAATGCAAAAAGCGATGCCCTACTGGAGATTGCAGCGGTCACTACCAGAATGGACGAAAATGGATTTTTCTATCCTGACAAAACGTTTCACTACCATGTTAATCCGTTTGAAGGCGCTAATTTAGAAAAAGCCGCCTTAGATTTTAATGGCATTGATCCGTATTGTGCACTTAGAGGTGCGCTTGACGAAACTGAAGTGATGAAAGATCTGTGCAAAAAAGTGCGTAAAGAACAAAAAGAAGCAGATTGTCAGCGCTCGGTGATTGTTGCCCACAACGCGGCGTTTGATCAAGGTTTTGTTAACGCAGCTATTGAACGCAGCCATATTAAACGTAGTCCTTTCCATCCATTTGTGTCTTTTGATACAACTACACTATCCGGCTTAGCATTAGGACAAACTGTATTAGTCAAAGCATGTATGGCGGCTGGTATTAGCTTTGATCAAAACGAGGCGCATTCAGCCTTGTATGATACTGAAAAAACTGCCGAGTTATTCTGCTACATTCTGAATAGATGGCAAAGTTTGGGTGGTTTAGAAGCGCATAATTGAGATTAAATCGAATGTAAAAAAACCGCTCTCAGAGCGGTTTTTTGTATTAAACAGTATAATAATTAAAGGCTATCAGCATTCTCAGCTAAGAAGCTAGCAACGCCTTCAGGGCTATCAACCATACCTTTTGAACCTTCAGTCCAACCAGCTGGGCACACTTCACCATGTTCTTCATGGAAGTTTAGTGCATCAACCATACGTAACATATCGTCGATGTTGCGGCCAAGTGGTAAATCATTCACTACTTGATGACGAACTAAGCCTGCTTCATCAATTAAGAAAGAACCACGGAAAGCAACACCAGCATCTGGATGCTCAACATCGTATGCCTGACAGATGTCATGTTTAACATCGGCAACCAATGTATATTTTACTGGACCAATACCACCTTCGTTAATAGGAGTATTACGCCAAGCGTTATGGCTAAATTGAGAATCAATTGAAACACCAATTACTTCTACACCACGTTTTACAAATTCTTCGTAACGTTTGTCAAAGGCGATAAGTTCAGATGGACAAACAAAAGTGAAATCCAAAGGATAGAAAAACAATACCGCTTTTTTACCTTTAATTGCTTCACTTAGGGTAAAACTATCAACAATTTCGCCACTTCCAAGTACAGCTGCTGCAGTAAAATCTGGGGCCGGACGACTAACTAATACACTCATTAAATTCTCCTGGTTAAAAGGTTGAATGGATCACAGTTTGATAATGATGTCTGTGAACCACATTAAAATTGTAGAACTTATCAAGCATATGAGTGCACATTTTTAAAAAACAATAGTTTGTCTAAAAATAATTATTCTAAGGATGGGTAGCAAAATTAAAAACGTTGGGTTTTTGCACAAGATTGTTATAAGCAAAGTTTAGATCAAATGCTTGATCTTTATGTAAATAACAATTATTCTTATTTGCATAAAGATTATTAGGGTATTTTATGTACGTTTGTTTATGCCACGGCATCACAGATAAAGCGATTAAACAGGCTGTCTTAGAAGACGGCGTGGGTAATATGCGTCAACTTAAGAAAAAGTTGGGTGCTGGCACACAATGCGGAAAATGTGTACAAATGGCGCAAACAATCATAGATAACACAATTATTGATGAGTCTTTGTTTAAAGAGGTGTGTTAAACCCCACCGCTCTCACGAAATAGCTCTCACCAAAATCATTCCTGAATAAACGTAAAAAGCCAGTCATTGTGACTGGCTTTTTACGTTCTATACCTGCAACAAACCTTATTGCACAAAACCTTCATTGGTTTTAACCGTTAATGGATGATAACCCGCTTTGGCTTCAGCAAAGGCTTTCTGGGCCATGACTTTGCCCTCAGGGGTCTGAGACAGTGCTTTGTACAAAGGCTTAACTAATTTGTTACGACCAATAGAGGTTAAATAATCATGTAAACGTGTAAAAGCAGGTTGATACCAGTTATTAACACTAATCAATAACCAACTATGGGCAATTTCATTATTTTTGCTACTGGTTAAAGAAAATGCTTTATCTAAATCAACGAGTTGCTCTTGGCTCAGTTTTTCGGGCATATTATTTAAAAAGTACAACCATTGATGCACGACCCACTTTTCACTATCAATTTCACCCGCTTGGATTGAACCTGCCAACCAAGCATCTCTCGCTTCATCTACCACACTAAAAGCATAGGATTCTGGAATGGGAGCATCAGCAGGCACACCTGGTTGAAAAATCCATTGCTCAATTCTTTGTTTTGACAACACAGCACTATGATCTTTAAGTAATGTTTGTTCTAAATAATTAACAAATTGATCTGTTGTAATGCTTTTGAAGGCAAACTTTTCAAAATAGCCTAATAAAAACTGGTCGAAATTTTCTCTACCCACTTTGTGTTCTAACTCACGTAAAAACAAAGCGCCTTTTTCATAAGGAATATTGCTGAAAACGGCATCAGGATCACGTCCTCTTAAATCTATCGCCATAATCTGATCATTGGCGGGTAACGAGTCAATATCAGCCTGTAAATCTTGTCGACCTAACACCGCTTCCATTTCAAATCGTTCATCTCCATAAATCATCTGCATGATCCGGTAAGTCAAATAAGTAGTAAAACCTTCGTTTAACCAAAGATCTCTCCAGGTGGCATTGGTGACAGTGTTACCAGACCACGAATGCGCTAATTCATGAGCAATCAACGACACTAAACTTTTGTCCCCTGCAATCACAGTAGGAGTAATAAAAGACAACCGAGGGTTTTCCATACCACCAAACGGGAAGGATGGAGGTAAAATCAATAAATCATATCTGTCCCAGCTATAAGGTCCAAAAGCCTTTTCAGTGGCAATCAGCATAGACTCAGTATCAGAAAATTCCTCTGCGGCAGCGTTCAAGATACCTTTTTCAGAATAGACTCCTGTGCGCTCACCCATTGATTTAAAGTGTAAATCTCCTACTGCTAATGCAATAAGATAGGAAGGGATAGCCTGTGGCATCGAAAACTCGTAAACCCCATCACGTTCAGTGTCTGGCTCATTTGATGCACTCATCACCGCTAGTAACTCCTTAGGAGTACGGATAATGGCCTCATAAGTCATACGAACTTGCGGCGAATCTTGTAACGGAATAAAACTCCGCGCGTGAATAGCTTGTGCCTGAGTGAATAAAAAGGGGTGTTTTTTGCCTGCTGTTTGTTCAGGCGTTAACCACTGCACACCAGATGCATTTGGTGAGGTTTGATAACTGATCACTACACTATTAGCATCAGCGGGTATCTCGATTGTTAAAGCCGCTCCCAAAAACGAGTCTGCATTGGCCAAATCATAGTTAATCACTTTACCCATAGAGGTTACACCTTCAATCGTTAGATCTCGGGTATCAAGTATCAATTGCGTCGCTTTCGGATCAACTCGTTGAAAATCCAATTGAGCCGTTCCCAGCAATACCTTTTTGGAAAAATCTACGGTTAAATCTAAACTTAAATGAGTCACTTTAATAGACTCTGGATTAGCGAATGAATGGTAATCTTTACCAACTTGAATGGCATTTTTGCCAAGGTCGGCAGAAGATTTAGATTGATCTACTTTTGCGCTAGCAGTCGTATTAGATGAACTGTTGTCAGAACAGCCGCTGAGCATGGCAAAAGCCAAAGCGCCAACAACAATGTATTTTATAAACATGATTTAACCTTATAGGAGAACTTGGATAAATTGTGGCATATTTAACGTCGCATAAAAATACATAATAGCGAATCACACTGGCGTGTATTGGAACAACAAGTTGCCAAATACTAATACTGTTCGATGCAAAGAGGAGAGGAGATGAGAGCAAATGACACACTCTGAAATATTGGACGATGAACTAAATGAGTTTCTAAACGAGCTTAATGATGTCAAACCGATTGAAAAAATAGACACAGTGCCAACCAATCAGCAAAAAAACACTTTGGCGCAACAATTAAAAAGACAGGCAATTGAAGCCAGCCAAAACCTTACAAATAATTACCTGAGTGTTGAAAAAGTCGAGCCAGTCGATCCCTATGATCACATCAGCTTTAAGCAAGATGGTGTTCAACAAGGCGTGTTTAAAAATTTAAGATTAGGAAAGTATAAAATTGATTTTGTATTAAATTTGCAAGCAAACAAATTTGAACAGGCTAGAACCATGCTTTTCAATCACATATTAGATAGCCATAAAAAAGGTGATCGTACCTTATTAATAAAACATGGCCTTGGTTTACACAGTCAACCATTCCCCGCTTTTTTAAAAAGCTACGTGCGTCAGTGGTTACAGCAAATGCCTGAGATAATTGCTTACCACACAGCACAGCCCAATCATGGCGGCAATAGTGCGGTGTATGTATTACTAAAAAAGAACCAACAAGAAAAAGCCATTAATCGCGAGTTACATCGCAAAAAGTAAGGTGTTTTCTGAGTTAATACGGTTTGCTAGATTTAAGAGTAATGTTTAACCACAGGTGTTGCAGTAACATCTTTAGAGAACTCAGGAAGGGGAGCAGATTTAGCTGAAGCGCTAAAAATTGCAGCAACAATTAGAAAAATAACGGTCACTAATACACCAGCTAGACCAAAGCCTTTATTCGAACGATTCATGAGCGTCTCTTATTATTTTTAATTTTTAATTTTACTAAACACATATTGATTCACACTATTTTAACATGCAGAAGACGAACTCCTTGTCAACATGTGCGCAAATATTAATCACTATTTCACTGATATACAAGAGTTTTATTTTTTCTTTAATAAATAACTTGAAATTGTAAAGATTTTAGGCAGCTGGAATCGTAAATTTTCCAACTACCTATAAAGGTATAGATCAATAAATACACTTTATAAGTAACCGTTTTTATTACTTATAGAGTGTACGTTTTTGACAAAAATCCAGCGCTACCCCAGATAAACTCTAGCATTTCTAAACATTCGCATCCAAGCACTGTCTTCTTGCCAATCTTCTGGGTGCCATGAGTTAGCAACGGTTCTGAACACTCTTTCAGGATGAGGCATCATAATGGTTGCCCTACCGTCACTACTGGTTAATCCGGCGATCCCTAGTGGTGATCCATTCGGATTAGCAGGGTAGTTTTGCGTAACCTTGCCGTAATTGTCCACATATTGCAGAGCAACAGCAGAACTTTGCAAGGCTGTGTTTGCTCCGTCTTGGTTAGTAAATTCTGCACGGCCTTCACCGTGAGAAACAGCAATCGGCATTCTCGACCCCTGCATACCATCAAAAAATACTGATTTGGATGATTTAACTTCAAGCATCGCTACACGTGCTTCAAAACGTTCTGACTGATTAGTCACAAAATGTGGCCACAGCTCTGCGCCTGGGATCAATGATTTCAGATTGGACATCATCTGACAGCCATTACATACCCCTAGTGAGAAAGAGTCTTGGCGAGCGAAGAATTCAGCAAACTGATCTCGGGCTTGATGGTTAAACAAAATAGATTTTGCCCAGCCCTCTCCCGCTCCTAACACGTCACCGTATGAAAACCCGCCACATGCCACCAAACCTTTAAAGGTATCTAGCGATTGTTTACCTGACAACAAATCACTCATATGTACATCAACAGCACTGAATCCAGCCCTGTCAAACGCAGCCGCCATTTCTACATGAGAGTTAACACCCTGCTCGCGCAAAATAGCGATTCGCGGGGCGACACCTTTAAGAATATAAGGTGCAGCAACATCTTCAGTCACATTGAAACTCAAGTTCGCATGTAAACCGGGATCTTTAACATCTGCTTTAGCCGCAAACTCTTGCTCAGCGCAGCTTGGGTTATCTCTGAGTTTTTGCATGTGCAACGTAGTTTGTGCCCATGTTTGACGATAAAACACACGACTATTCTCAAGAACAACCTGTCCGTTTTGTTTGAACACAATCTGATCGGTATTATTCAGACCACCAATACTGTGTACTAAATGTTGAATGTCATGTTTGGCAAACACATTTAATACATGTTCTTTCTCAGCGACAGAAATTTGTATCACTGCGCCTAATTCTTCATTAAACAACAAATCAATTGCCGGACCATTAAGTGCATCCAAATGGATATCTACACCTGTTTTTCCGGCAAATGCCATTTCGACCACAGATGTAAACAAACCTCCGTCTGATCTGTCGTGATAGGCTAATAAACGTTTTTCATTGACCAATTGCTGCAACGCTAAGAAGAATCCTTTTAATATCGAAGGAGAGTCAACATCCGGCGCCACGTTGCCTAATTGTTGATACACCTGAGCCAAACAAGATGCACCTAAACGATTTTGCCCTTGGCCTAAATCAATTAGTAATAATTCAGTTTCACCCACTTTGGTATTGAGTTCTGGGGTTAATGTTTTGCGAATATCCTTTACTGCTCCAAAAGCAGTGATCACCAATGAAAGTGGTGATGTTACCGAGTTTTCACCTTGTTCATCCTGCCAAGTGGTTTTCATAGACATAGAATCTTTGCCTACAGGAATGGTGATGTCCAAAGCAGGACATAACTCTTCACCCACAGCTTTAACCGCTTCATACAATCCAGCGTCTTCACCAGGGTGGCCTGCCGCGGCCATCCAGTTAGCGGATAAGTTGATTCGTTTTAGATCGCCAATATCCGCCGCCGCTAAGTTAGTTAATGCCTCACCAACCGCCATACGGGCAGAGGCAGCATAGTTAATCAATGCAATGGGTGTACGCTCTCCCATAGACATCGCTTCGCCTTGATAACTATCAAATGAACTTGCAGTGACAGCCACGTCAGCGACTGGCACTTGCCACGGACCAACCATTTGATCTCTGGCGACCAAGCCCGTTACAGAACGATCACCAATTGTAATCAAAAAGGTTTTTTCAGCCACAGTTGGCAAACTCAATACACGTTCTGCGGCCTCTGATAAGTTCATCAGACTGGTATCAACTGCCACCGTATCCAGTTTTTTTGACGTAACATCTCGGTGCATTTTAGGTGTTTTACCCAATAATACTTCAAGTGGCATATCAATCGCATTATTCTCAAAGTGTTGATCACTTAGCGTCAAATGCTGTTCTTCCGTTGCTTCACCAACCACCGCGAAAGGCGCTCGTTCACGGCGACAAATGTCAGAAAAGGTGTCGAGGTTTTCCGGTGCAACCGACATCACATAACGTTCTTGAGACTCGTTACACCACACTTCTAAAGGAGACATTCCAGGTTCATCGTTAGGCACATTGCGTAATTCAAACTTACCACCACGTCCGCCATCACTGACTAATTCAGGGAAGGCATTAGACAACCCACCAGCACCCACGTCATGAATAAACTGGATGGGATTTTCGTCGCCCATTTGCCAGCATTTATCAATCACTTCTTGGCAACGACGTTCCATTTCTGGATTGCCACGTTGTACTGATGCAAAGTCCAAGTCTTCGCTAGATTGACCGGACGCCATAGACGAAGCTGCTCCGCCGCCTAAACCGATGTTCATCGCTGGACCACCTAAAGCAATTAGCTTAGCCCCAACAGTGATTTCACCTTTTTGAATATGAGACTTACGAATGTTGCCCAAACCACCAGCAAGCATAATCGGCTTGTGATATCCCCTCACCTCTTCGCCGTTAAAACTAGTGACTTTTTGTTCGTAAGTACGGAAATAGCCTAGAATACTAGGTCGGCCGAATTCATTGTTAAAAGCCGCACCGCCAAGAGGTCCATCCATCATAATGTCGTAAGCACTAACAATACGCGCAGGCTTACCAAAATCTGTTTCCCACGGTTGCTCAAAGCCAGGAATACGTAAGTTAGACACGGAAAAACCGACTAATCCAGCTTTAGGTTTAGAGCCTCTTCCGGTTGCACCTTCGTCACGAATTTCGCCGCCAGAACCGGTAGCAGCGCCAGAAAACGGTGCTATAGCTGTGGGGTGATTATGAGTTTCGACCTTCATCAGAATATCAATATTTTCATGATGATAGCGGTATTCATTACCTTGTGATTCTGGGAAAAAGCGCCCCGCAAAACTACCTTCCATAACGGCAGCATTATCTTTGTAGGCAGAATGAACATTTTCACCACACTGTTCATAAGTATTTTTAATCATTTTAAACAATGACTTTGGCTGCACTTGACCATCAATCGTCCAGTCAGCATTAAATATTTTGTGACGGCAGTGTTCAGAGTTGGCTTGCGCAAACATATATAACTCTACGTCGTTAGGATTGCGTCCCAATCGACTGAAGTTATCAAACAGGTAATCCACTTCATCATCAGCCAAGGCCAAACCTAACCTAATATTTGCCTGTTCTAATGCTGATTTACCCAAACCAAGCATATCTACAGATGTTAAAGGCGTGGGTTCACTTTGCACAAACAACGACTCTGCCGCTGCAAAATCGGCGATAACCACTTCTGTCATTCTGTCGTGAAGAATTACTTTTACCGCGTTTAATTGAGCATCGGTCAAATTATCTGTTTGTAAATAATAAGCCACGCCTCGTTCTAAACGTAGTACCTTATCTAAACCACAGTTATGGGCTATATCCGTTGACTTAGAAGACCAAGGTGAGATTGTACCTGGCCTTGGTGTAACCAGAAGCAAAGTGCCTTCAGGTCGATGTTCTTGGATAGTAGGGCCGTAAGTTAACAACTTGGCCAGTATCGAATGTTCTTGCTCAGAGAGTGGTTTTGAAACCATCACAAAATGAGCGTACTCAGCATAGATACCAGAAACTGGTAAGCTTTGTTCGGCAAATTGAGCAAGACATTTTTCAATACGAAAATCGGATAAAGCAGGTGTACCGCGAAGCACTAACATAAAGTCATTACCTATAGCAGAATTCGCATATTCAGTTAAAATTTGCGAATCGATGAATGAGGAATTTTAAGGCGCGGATTATAGGGTAATTTAACTACATTTATAAGCATCAGTTTGGTTAAAAACCTAGTTTTATTTGTTTTATTTCATAACTTTACTTGTTCAACACCATGACCAATTAGTCTACTTTTGTTAGTCTTAGGTATAAACAAAGCACTGGATGAAATCCAATAATTTGTTCACAATAGGATTTCATCCAAAATACGACCTAAATATGAGGACATTGTTATTCGTTTACAGCGCAGTCTCATTTTGTTTCTAGTACTGGTAATCGGTGGCTGTAATGACACCAAACAATCTTCCAGCTTGGGAGATGTATTAGACTCAGGTGTATTGAAAGTCGGCACCACCTACGGACTGACCACCTATTACAATGGTCCGACTGGACCTATTGGTTTTGAATATGAGCTAGCCGAGGGTTTTGCCACTTATTTAGGGGTCAAACTAGAAGTTTTCCCTTACTATAATTTAGACGACTTATTTCCTCAATTAACAGATGCCCATCTGGATTTGATTGCCGCTGGGATTAGTGTCAGCCCTGAACGATACCAAAAATTTAAATTTGGCCCCGGTTATCAGCGAGTCAGTGAAAAACTGGTTTTTAAGCAGGGTAATGAATGGCCTAGAGCGATTAAAGATTTAAAGGGTGAATTGGTTATAGCTGCTGGCAGCAGTCATCATGATTCACTGCTTAGGTTGCAGCTTGAGAACGAACAACTAAGCTGGCAAGAAACAGACGACAGTGACATGGAAGAGCTACTAGAGATGGTCTTAAATGAAGAACTGGACTATACCATTGCCGACTCCAATATTTTAGCCTTGATGCGTCGACGTTATCCTGAACTTTCTATAGGTTTCTCAATCAGTCCTGAACAAGATGTGGCCTGGGCTGTCAATAAGCAACGAGATGATTCTTTGCTAGCTGCCTTAATCGAATATTTTGGCATTATCCAAAACAATGGCACGTTAGCGGCTCTGGAAGACAAATATTTTGGCCACGTAAGACAATTTAATTATGTAGATACAAGGGAATTCATAAAATCTTCAAGGAAAGTTTTACCAAAATTCAAACCATGGTTTGTCCAGTATTCTGGAGATTTAGATTGGCGTTTATTAGCCGCCATGAGTTACCAAGAAAGCCACTGGCGCCCCAGAGCTAAATCCGTCACAGGCGTTCGCGGCATGATGATGTTAACATTGGCCACCGCCAAGGAGCTGGGCATAGTCTCACGATTGGATCCCGAGCAAAGTATTAAAGGTGGGGCAAAATATCTAACTAAACTTCTTAAACGTATCCCAGACCGTATTACCCACCCTGACCGCTTATGGTTTGCCCTAGCATCCTACAATGTAGGCTTGGGGCATTTAGAGGATGCGAGAGTATTAACCGAACGCCAAGGCGCTAACCCTGATATGTGGGTAGATGTAAAAATACGACTACTCCAACTAAGACAGAAAAAACATTATAAAACAACTCGTTACGGCTATGCTCGTGGCAATGAAGCTGTTGCTTATGTTGATAATATTAGACGTTATTACGACACCCTTGTTTGGCTAGATGAACAACAACCACAGATCTTACAACCAGAAGTGACTCCCGAAGAGACTTTGGCTCCAATCATTGCAGAAGTAGTAACCGATTAGGCGACTACTCACTCTTTGCATAACCTGTATGTGCATTACGTATTTCATAAAAAGTGGCTTGAGCGTACTCATCAGGATCACTGCTGTTGTTTAGATGATACACACCTACTTTAAAGTAGTGATATTGATCATCTTCATCAAACAAACTATTAGACATGTCCAAATCTGCCACAATGTTATCTTTTCCTTCTCGGATAATAGTCACAGTCAACAAATTGGCCGTCACGTTAATCCGATAACTAAACTTTTCGTCTAATGCAATGCCATCGCTAGGGTTTGATGCACTGTTACTTCTAGAACCAATCATCTCTGCGTAAACTTCATCACTACCTTCAACACGACTTTCATGAGCAAAATAAACCGAACCTTTGTCGTTTCCTGGCAGTTTTCGATAATACAAACGGATTGGTTCATCATTGTTGGCGTGTATCTGGCCAATAACCAATCGGCCTATTTGATAGTTTTCACCACTAATCGTGACATTGTTAACCGCTAAGGTCACGTTTAATTCACCGTCAACACCACCAGCAGCCGCTTGCCCTTGGTTAGACGCAGCACCGAATACCCAGTTATTTTTATTCACTCCTTGAGTACGAATTGAACGATCACCACGGCGCAACATTTCACGCAGCTCAACACGCACGTAACTAGTATTAGTAGAAGTTTTAAAACCATAACTGGGCGAACGCATCACAATACCATTGTCGGCTGAGGCGTAAAAATATTCAGAATTGGTATAACCTGCTGCCAAATCATCCTCATCAATAGAATCTGATGTGCCGCTATTGTCCTCGTCTGTTGGTACACTCAAATACCAATCAACTAATTCGATACCTAATTCATTTGGGTATAAATCGATTAACTGACCATCAGCACCTTCACAACTATGAACCTCTACTTCTACAATACTATTCCATTCGTTTTGTGAATTGCCCATTCCAATAATTTTGACATAACGAGCCTCACTTGATGTTACATTCACTTGTTCAAAACCACTGTGTCTGCCGCTGGAAGTAGATTCTGCCAGTACACTTTGCCAAACGCTGTTATCACTTGAGGCTTCAATACTGAAATTTGCCTGACGTTCTGCGCCATTATGCCACTTAACTTTTAACGAACCGATCGGGTTTATTGTTCCTAAATCAAAAATTATTTCTTGCGCTACCCCTTCAGAAGACCATCTGGAATCAGGCGCAGTATTTCCATCGATAGTATTAGCAGGCGAATAATCAGCATTAAATAAACCATCATCCGTTACAGCTACAATTTGATATTGCACATTGTTACAACCAACTGGGGTATCAGGTACATCAATAATAGGAGGGTCAGCGATAACTACAGGGCCCGGTTCTGGATCTGATCCACCACCACAAGCTGATAAAACGGCCAGAGCTAAAAAAACATTCATTTTTTTATATAGATTAAACATGATTGAACTAAACACCTATTAATTGCACATTGGTTAAGCAAACCCAACAAAATTGGTTGAACACTTTAATGAATTGGTCAAACAATGTCACTTACAATATCGTCATCGGTTATAGATGAAGGCTCTTAACTAGGCAGAAAAGGTTCAGCTGTCATAAATCTTTAATAATGTTAACTTATCTTGATTGAACTTTATTCGCGTGTGTCGAGTCTAAAGACTCACAAATAGGAGTTAAATATGAAAAAACCAACAACAACCATCAATAGAAATCGCTTAGGAAGCAATATTCGCAGGCGTCAATTACTAAAACGAGTTCACCAAAAAGTGACCTCTCGTCGTCAAAATTTCCAAATAATAGAGGCAACTGAAGAACTGGTACAAGCTAGCTAAAACAGTGAATTAAGCTTTGTTCTTAAGACGTTTTTTTTGTTCTCTACGCAGTTTAAAAAAAGCTGACAACTTATCACCACACTCTTGAGCTAAAACGCCACTTTGTACTTGCACAATATGATTCATTCGGGGATCACCTAATAAATCAAGTAAGCTTCCCGCCGCTCCTGTTTTAAAATCTGACGCACCAAAAACCAAACGATCGATACGACTATGGATTAATAGTCCGGCACACATAGAGCATGGCTCTAAAGTGACATACAAACAGCTATTAACTAATCGGTAATTTTGTAGGTTTTTCCCAGCGTCACGAATAGCGACCATCTCGGCATGTGCAGAAGGGTCATGCTGACTAATAGATTGATTCCAACCTTCACCAATAACTTTATTGTCTTTGACCAACACTGCACCAACAGGGATCTCCCCCTGGGATTGGGCTTTGTCAGCTAATTGCAAGGCGTGTCGCATCCAATACTGATCTTGTTCTGTACTCAATGGTTATATTTCTCTTTTATTGGTTAATTACATGATTAAAATAGTCATTTTCGCCAAGACATATTGCTTAATGGCCAACCACAAAGCTTAACCCATTGATAAATATAGCTTTTAAATTATGGTCAATTATTTGCTTTGTAACTGGCATAAGCATAAACTTTTTATAAATCGTATCAAGGTAAAGGGGATAAATCATGAATATGACAGCCATCGCAATAGTCGCTTTAGTATGTTGGGCAATAGTCGAGTTAGTCAATGGACCGAGAAGCAAGAAAAAAGACAAAAAGGAGACCGCCCAAGTTAATCTGACTAATGACTTAGAACGTGAAGTAGCTGCTATGCGTGATCGAATTGAAACCCTAGAAAAAATTGTGACTGATGAAAAATATGATCTCAATCGTCAATTTGATGATTTGAAAAAAGATAAAGTAGCCTAACAATATTTACTGAATTATTAACAAACAAGGGGCTCTCTAGAGCCCCTTGTTTGTTGTACTAACCAGCATAAAGTAATAAATTTAACTGATTTTCCTAATATGAGCACAAGCATACATATTAAGCAGTTTGCTTTGTTCTGCGGCAGATAAGTTGACTAATCTATCTTGTAGATAGTCAGCCGCTGCTTTGCAGTATGGGTCAGACATTAAATCATCATTATTGTCATCACCGCCAAGCATTTTTAAGGCTACAGGCCCGGTAGAAAAAGATTTGTACCCTTGTAGAATTTCTTGGTCAATATACCCAGCTACTTCTTTTGCGTTACTAAACTCACCAGTCAGAACGTCACCAAAATGGATATGTACCCTGCCTTTTTGACCGGTAATTCCGTTGACTATGCTTCTAACATCTTCATTATCAGGCTTATCATAACTACCTTCTCGTTCTACTTTTTGTAGTTCTTTGGCTTTATTGATGTCGCAGGGATCAAACTCGTAAGATATAGATACTGGCACAATACGTAAGCTTCGAATGTATTCTGAAAATTCGACTTCTTTGGACTTGTTCAATGCCAACATAGACAAAATCGCAGGATTGGTAATGTCGTTTCCGTCTTTTGCTCGCCCTTCTCTCTGGGCAATCCAAATATGTTGTTGCTCAGTTATTAAGGTAAATTCAATATATTCACTTAACAATTTTGCTGCCGACAATTTTTCTCGTCTGTCTGTTGCTGAACGTTTAACAATAAAACACTTATTTAGCCGAATAAGGTCAGCAACCCATTCTTTTTTAAGTAAATTATCACCCACAGCTATACGCACAGTATCTTGACCATTTAGATGTAATGCCCAATTAACAAAAGTAGGATCCAAAGCAATATCCCTATGATTGCTCATAAATAAGCAGGCTTGAGATAAATCTAGGTTATCTAATCCACTGACACTAAACGACTCAGTTGTGGTATTAATCATTCGCTCTATGTAAGGTTCAATTAAACGTTGAAAACCTCTAAGCGTATCGATTTTGGTTATTTGTTTAATAATATAACGACGGGTAAAAAAGCCCAGAGCAGGCCGCATAAAACGAGGCCAAGCACTAAATTTGAAAGCCACAATGCTATCGATAAATTCTTTGTTATTAAACAACTTAGATAAAACGACGGATAAATCAGCGTCGTCAAAAGGGCGAATTGAATCAAACTTAGTAGGCATGTTGTTATTCTTGTCTCTACTGTAAAACAGGCGGCGTATTTTGCCGTCTAATCAGCCAACGGGCAATCTGTTTAGTAATGGTCTGCGCAGTGAACGTATGACCTATTAGCCCGCCAATAAAAAGTAATCTAGTCATCGTTTAATTGCAGGGCTTGCCAGTTAACTTCTACCTGCTTATGTTCGGCGGCGACAAATGCAGACTCACCACTCAAGGTGACTGATAAGTCCATGGTACGAGCAAGCACATCACTTAATGCTTGGATCTCCTGCCAATCAAAACTGAATACGTTCACAGGCAAGGCATCAAATTGTGCTTGAGTTTGTTTCCACCATGCTTTGGATTTTGAATTGAAACTGTAGACGTATGTTTGTTTCGCCAAACGGCAACTTTTTTTGATGCGCTCAAAACTTGGTTCACCAACATCTACCCAAAGATGTATCTGATCATCTAGACCTCGCAACCAAATATCAGGCTCTTCAATTGCACTTAAACCTTTGGTAAAAGACATGAGGTTTTCATCATCTTGATAGGCGTGCAAACAAAACACCAAAACCCGAACCATCATTCGCTCTTTAGTTTCTGAAGGGTGTAGAGCAACAGTTAAATTAAGGGTATCAAAATAATCATGGTTCAGATCAGATACGGATAATTTGAATTTATAAATGGTTGGCTTTAAAGCCATAAATTGGTACGTCCATAGAGTGCGAACGGGCTAATTATGCCTGTCCTACTGGGATAACTTCATTTCAACAAGAGACGCTTTAAAGCCTAACTTTTCATAGGCTTTAAGTGCGGAACTATTGTCTGCGTAGGCTTCAAGATAAAAGTCTTCCATACTTTTTTCTTTACCCCATTTAATCAGTGTTTGGATGACTAGTTTATTTATACCCTGCCCTCTATGGCTAGGTGCAACAAACATAAATCCAAGATAGCAATGTAAGTCATGACTCAAATGGGCTTTAGATTGCCTAATACGAGCATAACCCGAACCAACGATTTTACCGTCATCTTCAGCCACCACTACCGTAGAATTTTCGCCATCGATTAATGCCCCAATATCGTAATAACAAATATTTTCAGACTTTAAACACACATTAAAGGGGCGCTCGGTCGCGATAATCCCTTGTTCAAACTCTTTCAATATTGGCAAGTCTGCTTGCACTGCAGCTCTTATTATTATTTTACCCATAGGAGACCTAGCCTTATAAACTTATCTGTAAAACGATGGAATTATTCCCACTCAATTGTAGCCGGTGGTTTACCTGAAATATCATAAACCACGCGAGAAATACCATCAATTTCGTTGATAATACGATTCGATACTTTGCCTAAAAAGTCATAAGGTAAATGCGCCCAATGAGCGGTCATAAAGTCGATAGTTTCTACCGCTCTTAGTGACACCACCCAATCGTATTTACGCACATCACCCATTACGCCTACTGATTTAACCGGCAAAAACACAGTAAACGCTTGGCTAACTTTTTGATACAGATCAGCTGCGTGTAATTCATCAATAAAAATTGCATCCGCTCGGCGTAACAAATCGCAGTATTCTTTTTTCACTTCCCCTAAAACTCGCACTCCCAATCCCGGCCCTGGGAAAGGATGGCGATATAACATGTCGTAGGGCAAACCTAATTCTAAACCAATTTTACGCACTTCATCTTTAAACAATTCACGCAATGGTTCGACTAGACCCATTTTCATATCCGCGGGTAATCCACCTACATTGTGATGAGATTTAATCACGTGGGCTTTACCGGTAGCCGACGCAGCAGATTCAATTACATCCGGGTAAATAGTGCCTTGTGCTAACCATTTTGCATCGACTAATTTTTTAGACTCTTCATCAAATACTTCTACAAAGATACGCCCAATAATTTTGCGTTTTGCTTCTGGTTCATCGGTGCCTGCAAGTGCATCTAGAAATCTATCTTCAGCTTCAATTTTGCGAATATTAAGACCAAAGTGATCACCAAACATGTCCATCACTTGTTGACCTTCGTTAAGACGCAACAAACCGTTATCAACAAACACACAAGTGAGGTTTTCACCAATAGCACGATGCAACAGCATCGCCACAACAGAAGAGTCAACACCACCAGATAGACCTAAAATAACTTGGTCATCACCGATTTGTTTTTTCATTTTTTGGATGGCGTCTTCGATAATGGCAGCTGGGGTCCACAGTTTTTCACAACCACAAATATCCAAAACGAACTGAGATAAAATTCGCTCACCTTGACGTGTATGAGTCACTTCAGGGTGAAATTGAACGCCATAAAATTGCTTATCTTTATTTACAAAAGCAGCAAATGGGCAACTATCAGTTTTAGCAGTGGTGGTAAATCCTGGAGGTGCTGCACTGACTTTATCACCATGGCTCATCCACACATCAAGTAACGCATTTCCGTTAGTGCCAATGTGGTCTTCAATATTGTTCAATAATGCCATTTCACTAAGCACTTCAACCTGTGCATAACCAAACTCACGTTTATTTGAACCTTGAACGGCTCCGCCAAGTTGCTCAGCCATAACCTGCATGCCATAACAAATGCCTAATACGGGTACACCTGCTTGATACACATATTCTGGGGCTCTTGGGGAATTATCAGCATGTACTGATTCTGGACCACCAGATAAAATAATACCGTTGGGGTTAAACTCGCGAATTTGCTCTTCGCTGACATCCCATGCCCAAAGCTCACAATAAACGCCAATTTCACGCACTCGGCGTGCAATTAATTGGGTGTATTGGGATCCAAAATCAAGGATTAAAATACGTTGGTCGTGGATATCTAAGCTCATTTGCATACTCTTATAAAAATAGAATGTGAACGCTATTTGAATGACAAATAACGTTCATTTAAAATAATATACTTTCGTTGTCTAACCTAGGCGATAGTTAGGTGCTTCTTTAGTAATGCTCACATCATGCACATGTGATTCACCCATACCTGCTGAAGTCACTTTGACAAACATTGGTTTAGTACGTAACTCTTCTATAGTCGCACAGCCTGTTAGTCCCATAGCCGAGCGTAAACCACCCATTTGTTGGTGAATGATGTTAGAAATAGGCCCTTTGTAGGCCACTCGGCCTTCGATACCTTCTGGAACGAGTTTCTCTGCACTTTTGCTGTCTTGGAAATACCTATCAGAAGAACCATTGCTTTGATCCATTGCGCCCAACGAGCCCATACCGCGATAGGATTTATAATAGCGTCCTTGATATAACTCTACTTCACCTGGCGCTTCTTCGGTTCCTGCTAACATACTACCGACCATTACGGAGCTAGCGCCAGCGACCAAGGCTTTTGCAATATCACCAGAAAAGCGAATACCACCATCAGCGATCACTGGCACACCTGTACCTTTAAGCGCTTCCACTGCATCTGATACCGCAGTAATTTGTGGCACACCACAACCTGTCACAATCCTAGTAGTACAAATTGACCCTGGGCCTATTCCTACTTTAACCGCATCAACACCAGCGTCAGCTAATGCTTTCGCGCCTTCACCTGTAGCAACATTACCAGCAATAATTTGTACGTCTGGATAATCCTTACGCACTTTGGTTACTCTATCGATGACACCTTGGGAATGACCATGAGACGTATCAATCAGTAATACATCAACGCCTGCCTCAATCAACGCTTTAATTCGTTCATCAGTTCCCGGTCCAACACTGACTGCGGCCCCGACTCGTAAACGACCTAATTCGTCTTTACATGCATTAGGTTTACTTTCTGCTTTTTGAAAATCTTTAACGGTGATCATGCCTTTCAATTTGAAGGTTACGTCTACCACTAAGATTTTTTCAATGCGGTGTTCATGCATTAATTCAAGTACTTCTTCGGAAGGAGCACCTTCTTTGACCGTGACCAAGTCATCTTTCTTCGTCATCACACTAGAAATCGGTTGTTCCAAACTATTTTCAAAACGTAAGTCACGCCCTGTCACAATACCAATTAGATTATTGTCTTCATCTACAACTGGGAAGCCGGAAAAGCCGTGTCTTTTACTCAAAGCGTTAATTTCACCAATTGTTGCAGTTGGTAAAACAGTAACGGGGTCTGACACCACGCCACTTTCGTATTTTTTCACTATTCGTACATGTTCCGCCTGTTGTTCTGGCGTCATGTTTTTATGAATAAACCCAATACCACCCTCTTGTGCCAATGCAATGGCTAAACGCGCTTCAGAAACGGTGTCCATTGCGGCAGAAATTAAGGGGATATTTAAACTAACACCACGGGTCAATCTCGTTTTAAGATTGGCGGTATGAGGGAGAACAGTGGAGTGCCCTGGGACGAGTAAAACGTCGTCAAACGTAAGGGCTTCTTTAGCGATTCTTAACATGCAATATCACCTATAAATGCGGGTTTTAATTGCGGCGCAATTCTAGCGGCTTTAGGCATGTCAGTCTAGATAAATATCAAAGGATATATGTCAGAATTAAGATTAAATCAGGTAAACTTAATAATAATGTTTTTTTAGAGATCTCATCAATCAATGTTTCCTGCCCAAACCACCACAAAAAACATCTTAACGGTAAGTAAACTCAATCGTTTAGCTCGTTCGGTTTTAGAAGCTGAAATTGGCCAGATATGGCTGTCGGCTGAGATTTCAAACTTTGTCGCTGCTGCGTCTGGCCACTGGTACTTCACCCTTAAGGACGATCGCGCTCAAGTCAAAGGCGCTATGTTTAAAGGAGCAAACCGAAAAGTCCACTTGAAACCCAAAGAAGGTGACAAAGTGTTAGCCAAAGCGAATATTGGTCTATATGAACCTAGAGGAGATTACCAACTTATTGTTGAACATATGGAGCCGGAAGGTGAAGGGCAACTTAAACAACAATTCGAAATGTTAAAAAGGCAATTAGCCTCTGAAGGAATATTTGCCCAAGAATATAAAAAGCCCATTCCCGAGTTTGTATTAAAAGTCGGTATCGTTACTTCACCGACTGGTGCTGCGTTGCATGATATTTTAACTGTATTACAACGCCGTAACCCTGCTATTGAAGTGGTTATCTACCCTAGCCAAGTGCAAGGTGATAGTGCAGCATCACTTATTTGTAACGCGATTACTCAAGCAAACCTGAGAAACGAAGTAGATGTATTAATCGTTGGTCGAGGGGGCGGTTCTTTAGAAGACCTCTGGTGTTTTAACAATGAACAGGTTGCGAGAACGATATTTGCTTCTAGTATTCCGATAATAAGTGCGGTCGGTCACGAAATAGATGTAAGTATCGCTGATTTTGTGGCCGATATGCGAGCACCAACTCCTTCGGCAGCTGCCGAACTGGTCAGTCAGGATCAGTCTACATTGCACCATAAAACTCTCGTCCTACAAGACAAATTAGTCAAAGCTTTTAGTCGTTTGCAACAGGAACGGGGGCACAAATATCAGAATATAAAACAGCGATTGCTGCAAAACCACCCACAAAAACAACTCGAACAAAAAAGTCAGTATGTCGACCAAATTCAAGCCACTTTGCAATATACAATCAAACAAAAACTAACTCAGGCAAAACAACAACAAACACATATAAATAGCAGACTTGCATTATCTTCGCCCCAGAAACTAATGCAACGTCATCAGCTAGGACTAATGGAACTACAGTCAAAGCTACACAAAAATTGCCAACAGCTAGTTGAGAATAAAAAACAAAAATTACTCAATAACATGCATTTATTGGATACCGTGAGCCCATTGGCAACCCTAGCACGAGGTTACACTATCAGCTTTAAGCAAGGTAAAATAGTGAAAAACACTCAACAAGTTCAAGTCGGCGATACATTAGTAACGCGTTTAGAATGTGGGGAAATACACAGCGAAGTTAATCAAATTAATGAGTCTTAACTTCCATTCAAATATGACTTTTATACATATTCCGCTTTTATTCGAGCGTATTTTTTACCCGCTAGGAATAAACACGAGAAGTTAAATTACCAACTTTATTTGGTATGCAATTTAAGTGGGAATCGTGCGTTTTTTAAGCTAAATTACCCCACATAATTTTTGCTCTCTGTTTAATAAAAAAGGGTTACTACTATCATGAAGGACGACAACTCTTTATCAATTTCTGATACAGAAATGTTGAGAGCTATTGTATTGGTCGTTGACGACGATCCGACAACAACAGATTTTTTGGTACAAACCTTATCTCCCTATTACCGCACGTTTTCTGCTCACTCGGGAGAAGATGCCATTGGTTTTTGTGCCACTCATGCTCCTGACTTGGTTATTTTAGATCTTCATATGCCCGTTCTGGACGGATTACTGACTTGTAAGATGCTAAAAGCGATACCAAGTATGATTAATTGTCCCATACTGTTTTCCACCTCAGATTCCTCCACTGAACAAGAAATAAAATGTTGGGATGCAGGTGCAACCGATTTTGTTTGTAAACCGATCGTTGTGCAAACATTAGTGAAACGTATTCGAGTACATGTTCAAACTAAGATGCAAAACGATCTTATTGAAAACATGGTGTTTATTGATCCTCAAACTGGTTTATACAACAGACGATACTTTAATGATTGTTATGAAAAGCAGATCTCTTTGGCAAAAAGAAAAGACGCCCCATTATCACTGATAATGTTTGAATTAAAAAATAGCGATTTATTTGATAAGCAACAAAGTACACCAATTCCAGCAAAACATTTAAGAACATTGGCTGAGCTAATATTGGAAGAGTTAAGTCGCCCTACTGACACTTTAATCAGATATAGCGAAAGTGAATTTGCGATTTTATTACCTGATACTTACATATTTGGTGCCAAACACATCATTCAAAAAGTATTGATCGCAATTTCAGAGCTAAAAAATAAAAGTGATGATTCAACATTTGAAAAAATAGACATTGCAGCGGGGATGGCCTCTCTCGAAGCCCTACAAAAAAATACGAACTTAATCGAACTAGTAGAAAGAAACCTGTCGCAAAATAAACAATCGGGTAATGCAATGGTGTCACGTTACTACAGAAACTAACGTAACACCTACCCTGACTTGGATTGAAGCACCAAGCAACCAAGTCAGGCTTTTTTACACCATTATCAATACTACTCCCTAATGATGATTAGCTACTTTGCATTTTTATGCATTCGCATAAGCTGTCTGCGTTTACGACGCTGAGAGTCATTCAGAGTGCTATGATCTGTTTCAAAAGGATTTGCGCCTTCTCTAAATTCGATTTTAATCGGCGTCCCCATTACTTTTAATGATTTGCGAAAATAATTCATCAAATAGCGTTTATACGAGTCAGGTAAATCTTTGAGTTGATTACCATGGATCACGATGAGTGGTGGATTGTATCCACCTGCATGGGCATATTTCATTTTAACTCGGCGTCCACGCACCATTGGTGGTTGATGGTCCTCTTGTGCCATATCCATAATACGGGTCAACATTGAGGTGTTAACGCGTTTGGTGGCTGAAGCATACGCTTCCTGCACCGATTCAAATAAATGCCCTACCCCTGTACCGTGTAAAGCTGAAATAAAATGTAAGCGGGCAAAATCAATAAAGCCTAAACGCCTGTCTAACTCACGTTTAATTTCTTCTTTAACGTCTTTATTTAGACCATCCCATTTGTTGACTGCTACAACCAACGAACGCCCCGCATTCAGGATAAAGCCTAACAAACTTAAATCTTGGTCGGTAATACCTTCCTGTGCGTCAACAACAAATAACACCACATTCGATTCTTCGATGGCTTGCAATGTTTTGACTATAGAAAACTTTTCTACTGCTTCTGAAATATTTCTACGTCTTCTTACACCAGCCGTATCAATTAAAATATATTCTCTATCATCCCGCTCCATTGGAATAAAAATACTGTCTCGCGTTGTACCGGGCTGATCAAAAACCACCACACGTTCTTCGCCTAATATACGATTAGTCAATGTAGACTTACCCACATTAGGTTTACCAACAATCGCCAATTTGATTGGCAAGGCTTGTAATTTGGCGAGTTGCTCATCAGCATCTTCTTCCTGAAGTTCTTCATCACTTTCTTCAGGAATGTGCATATCGGGAAATTGCTCGGCGATAGGTGCAAGAGAGTGTTGAAGTAATTGTGTGACGCCTCTGCCGTGTGCGGCAGCAATCTGATTCACATCACCCAAGCCTAGCGCGAAGAAGTCGGCACTTTCGCTGTCACCATCAATGCCATCCACTTTATTAGCAACCACATAAACCGGTTTTTCTTGTTTACGAAGATGCTCTGCAATGCCTTGATCGGCTGCTGTCATACCAGTACGCGCATCAACTAAAAACAACACTACATCGGCTTCTATAATGGCCAACAATGACTGTTCGGCCATTGCTACATCGATGCCTTGCTCGTCACCACTAATACCGCCAGTATCTACCACAATAAATTGTAGACCTTCATATTTGGCAGTACCGTATTTTCTGTCCCGCGTTAAGCCGGGAAAATCAGCCACCAACGCATCTCGTGTGCGAGTGAGACGATTAAACAAGGTAGATTTTCCAACATTTGGGCGGCCAACTAAGGCTACAACGGGTAACATAAATACATATCCTGTAGACAAAAACGGCTTGGAAACATTCCAAGCCGTTAAAAATAGTAAGTGTGATTATTCAGCGAATATCACACGAAATTTGCTCTATAGTGTTTTAATAGCCACTAACTTTCCATCTCTGGTTTGGGTATATAAGACGTCTCCATCGACCACTGGAGAGTGGTAAATACCTTCATCTTCATCATCATCACCCACTTTTAATCGCGCAACAATTTTACCGTCAGCTTGATCAAACCAATGTAAATACCCATATTTGTCGCCACCCACCAAATAGTTTCCTACAGGTGTGACACCTGTCAACAACCGTTGCTTAAGTGCACCTTGGCTCCATAACTCAACACCATTACGACTATCTAAGGCAAACACATTACTATTTATATCGACTACAAATAGTGTGCTGCCAGATATTGACATGTGACGGTAAGACTTATATTCACGCTTCCAAATAACTCGCCCAGTGCGTAACTCAACTGCGGCAAGTGTGCCGTCATAAGAAATAGCGTAAACATTGCCCCCTGCGACCAAAGGTTCGCTATCGATATCCACAATTCGTTCTAACTCGGTCACCCCAGTCGCTGCGGAAATTACCTGTTCCCATGCAGTTTGTCCCGTTTCAAGGATATTGACGACCAGTTTGCCGGTTGCAGTGCCTATTATAGCACCGCCGTTAACTGCTGCCGGTGAAGACACACCACGTAAAGACAAAGGAGGTACATCAGACTCAGAAGACCAAACTTCTTCGCCATCATCTGCATTTAAGGCAAATATAAATCCAGACCCAGTATTAATAAGTACAATACCCGCTTCAATAGCAGGTGCGGCTAACACTTCGCCTTTAACGGTTGTAATCCATTTTTGCTCACCGGTATTGGTATCTAGCGCGACCACTTCACCATTTTCGGTGCCAAAAAATACGGTTTCATAGGCAACACTTAACCCACCCGCAATTTTGGCCGATAAACCATTCGACCAGAGATTACTTATGCCTGAGGTCAATCCTTTATCATCAAAAGTTGCAAAGTTTTTAGACCATACTTTTTTACCTGTAGCTTGATCAAATGCACTGACCGCACCTTGGCGGTTTGCCGCAAAAACTTTGTCATAAGCGACAGCTGGTTTTAGTTTTGAGTAAAATTTACCAATTCCTTGGCCCAAATCTACAGACCAAGATTCAGTAGGAGTAAATTGTGCATCAATAGGCTTTAGCCTGCGAATTTCTAGCTCTTCTTCATCGTAAAACCAATTACTAATTGTTGTACAGCTTGATAACAGAACAGAACAGGTTAACAGTAAGAATAAAAAAGATTGCTTCACTATTTTCACCTTAGCCATTTGCCACAACAGCTAAATTATCTAGCTTCATTTTCAAAACTTGATCTCGCTCATTACTTTCTAAAGCTGCACTATAAGCGGCTCTGGCTTTATCAAATAATTGTTGGGCTTGATATACATCACCCTTAATCTCTTGGCTCTGACTTTTAAAAGCTTGGTCTGTTACCTTATCAGCACTGCTTAAGGCTAGCTCTAACTCACCTTGTTCTATTTGGATACGAGCTAAACGAAGCTGTGCTACCGATTGAACGGCCGATAACTTTGCATTACTGACAACAAACTCTAACTGTTTAGCCGCTTCAGTTAAATCTTTACGTTCAATGGCCTGTTGGGCCATTTCTAAAGCCATTAACATGGCATAACCGGTGTCACTATGACCATCAATAAAGGTTTTGGCTTTACTGAAACCCGCCTCTCCTTTTAACAGTTCTTCAGAAGCTTTTTCATAAGCGAAAGAAGCTTGCTCTTTCGCAGCAATTTGAGAGTCGTTATACCAACGCCAACCTAAAAGACCACCCAAGCCCAAAAATGCACCAATCACTAGCGCTACACCGTTCTCTTTCCAAAAGCGTTTAATGGCTTCAATTTGTTGCTCTTCAGTTTCGTACTGTTCCATCATCCATTCCTATTACTGCTTGGCCATCGAAAATTTGATGGCACATAATGTTAATTCAAAAATTTACGCTGTTAGACATTAAATAGCTTTTGCGTAAAGTGAGCTAATTCGTTAATCGAAACTGTTTCTTGTGGTTGCTTCTCGCGCAAGTATTTAACAGCAACTTGCTGTGACGCCATCTCATCCTGACCGATGATTAAAGCGATACTGGCACCACTTTGATCAGCACGTTTCATCTGTTTTTTAAAATTCCCACCACCACAATGGTTCATTACTTTTATTAGCGGTAGTTCGTCTCGTAATGATTCACTGATATGCCTGGCATATTGTTCAACCGACTCATCCATAGCCGTGACGTAAATATCTACTACTGAGTCTAGGTTCTTGTCTAATTCTAATGTTTGCAACATCAAAACTAAACGTTCTAGCCCCATGGCAAAACCTACGCCTTGTGTGGTTTTACCACCAAGTTGTTCAACTAAACCGTCATATCGCCCACCAGCACATACCGTTCCTTGCGCACCTAAACTATCAGTCACCCACTCAAATACAGTGCGATTATAATAATCGAGCCCACGTACCAAAGCTGGGTTAACTCGGTATTTGATACCTAAGTTGTCTAAACGTTCACACAATCCTTGAAAATGTTTAGCCGACTCTTCATCAAGGCAGTCAATTAGTTTTGGTGCATCTTTTACTGCATTCTGTACTTGTGGATTTTTACTATCGAGTACACGTAATGGGTTGCTCTGTAAGCGTCTTAGACTATCTTCATCCAGCTCAGATTCACGGGTCTTCAGAAAGGCCACTAGTTGTTCTTTGTAAGCCACTCTCGCCTCAGCAGAACCAAGAGAATTAATTTCTAAGGTAACGTTTTCACTGATCCCAAACTTTTTCCACAATCTAGCACTGAGCAATATCACTTCGGCATCGATATCTGGCCCAGCTAAGCCAAACACTTCTACACCAAATTGATTGAACTGCCTGTAACGTCCCTTTTGTGGGCGTTCATGGCGAAACATTTGGCCCATATACCAGAGTCGCTGCTGTTGGTTATACAATAAACCGTGCTCGTTTCCAGCTCGCACCACACTTGCGGTGCCTTCGGGTCGTAGTGTAAGACTGTCTGAATTGCGATCGGCAAAGGTGTACATTTCTTTTTCGACAATATCGGTCACTTCACCTATGGAGCGTTTAAATAAATCTGTGCTTTCAACGATAGGCGTGCGAATTTCTTGATAACCGTAACTGGCGACGACTTGGCGAATACTCGATTCAACGTACTGCCAAAGCCCTGATTCAGTTGGCAAGCAGTCGTTCATTCCTCGAATAGCCTGAATTTGTTTCGACACTAAAAATAATCTCTTATGCAATAATTAGAAAAAGCCACGCATTATAGGGGCTTTATAGATAAACGTAAAATAATGAAGCTGAAAAACGCATAAAAAATTGATGAAAATTTAGCGATGATAATCAGCTAGTATATTAACCTAACTGCTTTACTTCAATCTTACGGCTTTCATCAAGCTGATTGGCTTTGGCACGAATACGTTTTTCAAGTTGGTCGACTAAATCATCATTCGACAAACGCTCTTTTTGCCGTATGCCATCTAAGTAAAAACCACTCATATTACGTGCGCCTGTTAAGCCCAGATCTGATATTTCTGCTTCTCCTGGGCCATTCACAACACAACCAATAATGGATACATCCATTGGAGTAAGTAAATCTTCCAAGCGCTGCTCTAGGGCATTCACCGTACTAATCACATCGAACTCTTGACGGGAACAACTTGGACAAGCAATTAAGTTAATGCCTCGAGAACGGATACGTAATGACTTTAATATATCAAAACCGACTTTGATTTCTTCAATAGGATCAGCTGCCAACGAAATACGGATTGTATCGCCGATTCCCTCTGCGAGTAACATACCTAAACCAACCGAACTTTTAACTGCACCAGCACGAATACCGCCAGCTTCGGTAATACCTAAATGTAATGGTTGATCAATTTGTTTCGCCAGCAAACGATATGCCCCAACCGCTAAAAATACATCCGAAGCTTTGACACTGACCTTAAATTGATCAAAATTTAGTTTGTCCAAAATATCCACATGACGCATTGCAGATTCAACTAAGGCTTCTGGTGTAGGCTCACCATATTTTTCTTGTATCTCTTTTTCTAAAGAACCACCGTTCACACCAATACGTATCGGAATTCCTTTATCTCTGGCACAATCCACTACTGATCGAACTCTGTCCATACTACCAATATTGCCAGGGTTAATTCGCAAACAATCCACACCATATTCTGCCACTTTTAAGGCAATACGATAATCAAAGTGAATATCCGCAATCAATGGCACTGTGACTTGCTGTTTGATTAATTTAAAAGCTTCAGCAGCATCCATAGTAGGTACAGACACCCTGACTAAATCGCCACCTACAGCTTGAATTCGATTGATTTGCGCCACAGTTGCGTCAACATCTGTGGTTAAGGTATTAGTCATAGATTGCACGGCAATGGGTGCACCATCACCTATAGGTACATTACCTATATTGATACGTTTGGACGGTCGGCGTTTAATCGGTGATTCAGCAAACATAGTGATAACTTAGCTCTATTTATTTGTTCAATTATTCAGACAGGGGTAAATCAAATTTGGCAATGCGCCCAGAAGGCAAAAAAGACATATCTAAGGGTTCGCCTGCATAACTAATCTTCACCACCTCTGGCGCACCTAACGTCACGACGAAAGGAGGAATACCCGTGACCGGCATGGTTCTACCGCTCACTTTTACGCCGTATGCAATATTTTCACCTGTGGCGTCAGACAAATTCATCCAGCAGTCACCAGAAAACTCAAATATCAACTCAACGGGCGCGGCTGTTTCTATAACGGTCTCTTCTATTACATCTGCCAAAACAGCGGACTGACTTGCATCATCCACCACTTCTGTATCAATAGATTGATTTTCAAGACCTTGCTCATCAATCACGGCAGGAAGCGTGGCTTCCATAGTGTTAACCGCAGAGTCATCGACAGGTTTATTTTCTTCAGCATCTACTGATAATAAGGAGTCAGCTTCCAGCGTTGACAATTCTTCGACTGGCAAAACGTCAGGGGCAATAGGATCTTGAGTAAGCGTTTTTTGTGCAACAGTTTCTGGATATTTATTTTCATTTGAATCTGTCGTAACAGAAGTAGAACTTTGTTGAAACCACCAAATAACGACTAGCGCAATGACCGCTGCCACAATCAAATAAGTGACTAACATCAACTTGTCATCATTGGCTTGATTAGCCACTCTACGAGAAAAGCTTTGTAGCTTGGCAGGCTCTGTATTCTGAGTACTTAATTTTTCAAAAGCGTTAAGGATCTCTGATTCATCTACTTGCACGTGTTTTGCGTAGAGCTTTAGGTACCCTCTAACAAACGTTAACGAAAGATTAATATCGTAGTTGTCTTGTTCAATATCTTCAATTAGGGTGCGTTTCAATTTCATTTTGTCAGCAATGTCTTGGCTCGACAACTTAGCGCGTTCACGAGCCTGTTTGAGTATCTGACCAGGCCCTTGAATAACCGTTTCTTGCTGTTCTTCTTTATCTATCATAGCTTAGCTTTACTCTACAACGCTTGGGGCAACTAAAGACAACTTCTTACCTTCAAAAATAGCCGACGCATCAGCTAAACCATTCCAGTCTATCAGACGTTGCATTCTGATGTTGTAAAGAAGCGATATCCGATAAAGGTTCTCTCCGTTAGCAACAATATGAAAGTCGGGTGTTTGCAAAATATCAGCTTCTGAAACCTGCTCTGCCAATCGTTCAACCACTTCTTCATTGGGTTGGGCAACTTCATTAGTCTGTATTTTACTTTCTTTTTCGCTTGTTATTAAATCGTTTCTCTGTGACTCTGCCAAAGCATTACTTTGTGAGTTTTCAATGGGATTAGGTTCAACTTTCTCTGCTGTTTTTTTCGATATTTTTGCTAATACAGATGGCTTTGGTTTTTGAGTTATCACTTTAATCGCCGACTGTTGTTCAGTTAACATCGATTTAGTAACTGGATCATTAGGAAATATCTTAAATAACATATCCGAGTACCCCATTGCAGCAATCTCGTTGCCGGTACCTTGCTCTATTTGGATGGCCATCAACAGACTTTGAGGACTTATTTGAGATGTTTTTTCATAACGTCTTAGAATAGCTCTGGCTTCTTGCCATTGCTGCGTTTCAATCAACGACCGACTAAGCAGAAACAAACTGTTTGATCTTCCTGGTTGATGATTAACCGCACTACGTAAATATTGAATGGCGTCTTCAGGTCGGCCTTGGCTTCTGCTGCATAAAGCTAGATTTTCATAGGTTTCGGCGCTAGAAATATAACTACTGGTATTCACCGCTTTTAGAAAATACTTTTTGGCTTTTTCATAATCGCCATTTTGACATAAAAACGCCCCATAACTATTGGCTATGTTGGCATTTTTAGGTTCAAGATCCATTGCAAATTGATAGGCTTCTTCAGCTTGCTCCAATTCTTCAACACTTTGATAATAATAAGCCATAGCAAAATTAGCATCTGCTGACCTTGGTGCAAATTCTAATGCTTTGTCCAAATTAAATTTTGCTTGGCTATAGTTACCATTTTTAAGGTAAGTTAAACCGAGAGAAACACGTGTTTTAGCCGCTTTAAGATGATCAAAATTTTGACCAAAGCTTTGATCATTTTGACTGACACAACCGCTGAGCAGCATCAGCAAAATAAAGATAACACTGATATATTTTAGTATGAAATTCATTGGGACCTGTTTGAGCTATTGCCGATAAAAAATCTATTGTGTCATCTTGACTGAAATTTTCTCGCCCTTCAGCTGTTTTTTCAACATTCTTTTTGTGCGGTCCACTACCTCACCGACTAATTGGCCACAGGCAGCATCGATATCGTCACCTCTTGTGCGGCGAACTACGACTATCAGGCCATATTCCATAAGGACCTTAGCAAATCGATCAATTCGTGAATTACTAGAACATGTATAGGGAGAACCTGGATAGGGATTAAACGGAATAAGATTTAGTTTACAAGGTGTATCTGCCAATACTTTTGCCAATGCATGAGCTTGATCGGTACTGTCATTAATCCCGTTTAACATCACATACTCAACCGTGACTTTACCTTGGTTGGCGTTTGACTTGGCCAAATATCGTCTAACACTGGCTAAAAACACTTCAATCGGATATTTTTTATTAACCGGAACAAGTACATCGCGTAATGCATCATCAGGCGCATGTAAGGATATTGCCAATGCTACATCTATTTGGTCACCTAACATATCAAGTGCGGGAACCACACCTGAAGTACTCAACGTCACCCTACGTTTTGACAAACCAAAAGCAAGGTCATCCAACATCAGCTCCATGGCCGGCACTACGTTTTTCACGTTCAGTAAGGGCTCACCCATGCCCATCATCACTACATTGGTGATGGGACGTTTTGCAGTATCGTTGTTCAAACCTATAGTTGTAGCCACTCGCCAAACTTGACCAATGATTTCAGACACTTTTAGATTCCGATTAAATCCTTGCTGAGCCGTAGAACAGAAAGTACATTCCAACGCACAGCCTACTTGTGAAGATACACATAGTGTTGCTCTATCACCGTCAGGGGTCCAAACTGTTTCAACTTC
>Ga0209495_1000179_pt1 | contig 49210 bp, 43 predicted proteins | sample EN1Hudsemesocosm_FD_184629 | JGI IMG/M metagenome (GOLD analysis project Ga0209495, IMG submission 184629) | Methane-oxidizing microbial communities from mesocosms in the Hudson Canyon - EN1E Hudson Canyon (SPAdes) (version 2) | ecosystem: Environmental > Aquatic > Marine > Cold seeps | place...
AGGCGGTCACACGTTCGAATCGTGTCGGGCGCACCATACACTTGGTGTAAAAACAAACAGTTATCGTTAATTCGGTAGCTGTTTTTTTTTGCCTAAATATCTAGTGTGCCGGATAATGTGCGAATTAATTTACCGCCTTATTTCGGTAATGAGATGTTATTCGCATCTTGTGATAAGTTTTCAGGGGCAAGATGAGCATACTTCTGAACCATTCGTATATCTGACCATCCTCCTAGTTCTTGTAGTACATGGATTGATGTGCCTGCTTGTACATGCCAACTAGCCCATGTATGTCGCAAATCATGCCAGCGGAAGTTTTCTATTCCTACTCGCTTGAGCGCTTCTCGCCATGCCTTCGTATTTGCCTTTTTTACTGGTCGACCTTTGTAGGTAAATACTCGGGTAGCATTTAATTCTTTCAGCTGCTTAAGAAGCTCAACAGCATCATCATTTAATGCCACACCGATTGCTTTGCCTGCTTTAGCTTGATCAGGGTGGATCCACGCAACGCGTCTATCCAGATCAACCTGCGACCACTCAAGCCCCGTTACGTTTGCTTCTCTTAGCCCTGTGAGCAAGCTAAATTGAACCATTGCTTTGAGATGACCTGACACTTCAGACAATAATCGTTTTACTTCATCTGGCGTAAGCCATCTTATTCGCCGCTTGGGTTCTGTCAGCATTCTTACCGCTGGTGCTTTATCTAGCCATTCCCATTCTTTTTCTGCACGGTTTAATATGGCGCGGATAACTTCCATTAACCGATTTACTGTTGCATTACTCACGCCTGTTGCCGCTTTAGCATGAAGCAGTGAGTCCAATAAGCTCCGATTAATTTCATCTAGCATCTTGCTTCCTAGATAAGGATGAGCAAAACGGAGCGCTGCTTTATCATCTTCATGCGTCTTTTTGTGTGCGGTTTCTTGTAACCATCGGATCGTTGCTTCTTGCCAGGATCGTCTTTGTTTACTACCAAGATGTTGAACACGCCAAAACTCGGATTTTAATTTAGCTTCGAACTCTTGTGCTGCTTTCTTGTTGGTCGTTTTAGTAGTTCTTCGTACTTCTTTGCCGTTTGGTGCGGTAAATCTACACCAGTAGTTGTTACTATTTGGTCGTCTGTAAAGCATATGTTTTCTCCAGTGCTTTGTGACGTCCGCCCGCAATTACTGTAACGCGCGCGGATCGCTGCTGCAAGGTCTTCCTCAATAAACACCCATGACTTGCCAATCTTCGCACCAGGCAACTCTCCAGTGAGTGCTCTGGTACGCAAAGTTTGCGGATGAATTTTAAGGAAGTCTGCAGCCTGATTCAGGGTGAGCGTATTCATATCAATTACTTAAAAACAGAATCAGCTATTTTTTGAATTTCTGTGCAGCTTGATATTCTTTGCTCAGGGCAATGATGCTTGCAATATTACTGCCTGGTAGGCTGACCAAAGGTATTTTAGGGATAGAACTAATATCGCTTATTACTTCATTACTGAGCGATCCTGTGATGGGTTGCCACTGAACCTTGATCCCTCTCACGGATCTTCCATCGACTGTCTGAGTCTTAATGTTAATGCCATGATGATTTAACAAATGGGTGAGTTTTGCCTTGGTCGATGGAATTTTACCGACAAGAGATTGAAACAAGACAAATAACGCTTCATGTTTAAAAAGATGTTTATTTCCGTTTGTTATGCATATCAGTGCTTGATCTAATACTTTGTTATAACCTTCATTAATATCAATACTACATCCATCAAAAACAGGGTTAGCATAATGACTAATACCTTCATTACTAGGCTTATGATCTATGAAATATTGTAGATCACCTGACTTTAGAGCTTGGGCAACTTCTTCTATTGCTGTTTGTGTGGTTGCTTGCAATGTCTGTTTGGCTTCATTCTCTATTGGCGTACGAGCACGCATAAGATCACAGGTATATGACTGCAGATAATTAGCAAACTCATCTAATTCCGATTCAACCGATTTCATTAATATATGGCCATCTTCACCATCACGTAACAATTTACCCTCTTGCCGTGGACAAACATTTATCCGTCGATCATTGATTTCGATACGCATTGAATTAGGCTGATTAGAGGCCATGATAATATTAAGATAATTATCGACTTCCCGAAGATCCGTTCTCATTGCTCTAACAGGCAATTTTGGTTCAGTAATCCAACTTTTCAATTTCGCTATTAATTTTTGTTGCTGCCTGACTTGATCGGTATCGACCTCATCAACAAATAACACTAAACATCGTTCCGCAAAACCATTGAAATTTTCTTCAAGGCTCTGCAACGTGACAAGGCGGCAATTATCATCACCTATTAACGGTTTAATAATGCTGTTAAATAAAGCACCTTTACCTGTACCGCTGGTGCCCTGTAAAACCCAGGCGGATTCAGTACGTGTTCGGTATTGAAAGATGACGGCCAACCAGTTAATAAAATGATCAAACATTTGCTGCTCACTGCCTAAGGCATTATTGATTAACCGCCCAATATTTTCAGGCACTAATAAATCAGGCTGAACAGTCGCACTGATCATATATTTTGAGGGTTGGAATTTATTTACGAATCCTAGATCTAAGTCGATTAACTCGATATTACTAGGCTGGTATTGATAATCCCAAGTTAGGACAGGATCAGGTGCTACACAGCTATACTGGGTAAGGTAATCGTATCCAGCATCTTTTGATCTAACCTTATTGAAGTTGTTTCTGCTGCTAGAAAAATCATAATAACCCGTAAAATATGTATCGGTTTCTCTGTCTCTAAACATGCAGTGGTATTGCCCGATATCTTGCTGCTCTTGCTCAAAGGTTAATTTCTGTTCTGAAACATACTGCTTAGCCGACTCAATTTTTTCCAGCGACTTGGATTTTTTCTTGGCACTATTAGCTAACTCTTTTGCACTTGCGTAGTACACTGGATCTAATGTCTCAGTTCTATAATTAGGCTCATCTTTGAAGTTATAAATAACATCAGCATTGGTTTCTGGATGGTAGTAAGCCCAGGAATCGCCACCATTGAGATTAAGATATACAAATTCTCTGTCAGATCGAATACCTGTCACCGTTGCTAAATCTGGATTAGCTAAAATCGCAACACCTTTACAAGTTGTTGATTTAGCCTGTTTGGCTGGTAAATCACGTCGTAACCGCATCTCATTAATCTGCTGTATCTCTAGTGACCGATTAAGCTGCAATAGAGCCTGATTATTAATATTGGCTGAAATAGGGCCTGCTCCACCGTTTACTTTAGTGATTCGAGTTTGCGCTATAGTATCAAGTACACCTGCACTACATTCTGGTGGTGAGATATAAATTAGTTTATCATTCTGGCATACACCGATATCTAGGGGCCAAGACAAACACATATTAGTAGCAGTCAGATCAAAACTGTCACTTAGCTCTGGTTTACTTAGGTTTAGATGTTTCAACCAGTTTTTTAATTCATCTGGTCGATGAGGTTTATCCAGCATGGCGAAGATGTGATAACGATTCATACTAGGAGTAACAGAACCATTATCTTGTGAACGTATAACGCCTGCTGAGGCTGAATACTGAACAAAGTATTGGTTACTATCGTAACCAATTATTTTCATAAATTCATCGGGCTTATATGGCAAGCCATCGATATCGAATACAACGTATTCTGTCATATCATTTGGTGATGTATGACCTGCCCTGCTTTCATTGGCTAAAGACATATCGAGTTCACCTTTTAATAAACAATGACCTAAGCTTGCATGATTAACTACGGCAGCATGGAATTCAGTTAGTGTTGCAACCGTTTCCGTGTAAGAAGTGAAATTCTTCACCATGGGATAGGATGATTTATCAAGTTTACCGTTATTATCTAAGCTGAAAGTTTTGGTTAAAGGTACGCCTGCACCTAGGAAGTGTAATTGAATAGCCATGTTATTTAGCCTCCGTGCTAGTCAATGAGAGTGGTTGTGGTTGCGAGTTCGGCTTGATTACGTTTTTAGCTGTAATTAAATACGGTTCAGTATTAAAAGTGTCATTGCTGTATCGACCATTTTCACTGGCTTTACGGCTGATTAAATACGGAATTACACTTGTTTTTAGACTATCAATAGATAGATTAATGTGAACTATGGGTAACTGCTCATACTGGCGGTGCCTGTGAGCTGAGTTAGAAGCGTAATTAATTTTGCCCTTACAGAATTCACTATCTGGAGTAATTATTTTTTGCTGATTCGTATTGGTGCTGGTTGGATATATCATTATCTTTGTCCTATTCATCAAGCACAAAAGTGTGCCGGTGAGTATTAAGGTAAAGATTAAGGCTGGGCATTTCACCCTGAGTTAAAATGCCCATCCTGATACGTCATTGTTTTATATGGTGTTTTTTCATAATGTTGCTGGGCGTAATGTTACGGTTATATTTATCAGAAACAAGTGCTTATCACTACACATCTAGTTTAATCAGCTAATGCCCAGCTATTTACAATGTCTGCCAAGCATCTTTGCAATATGCGTCTGGGATCGGTTTTTTGGATTAAGTTTAGAGTTGGATTGGAGCTTCGAAGCAGCTTGCTGGTAGGAATATTTAGCATTGCTTCCATGTTGTGCTTGATACACCGCTTTTAGTCGTTTGTACTCCTTACACCAAGATTGATACTGAACTTGGTGGGTTTTAGTACGACTACGTGTAGTCGCTTTGCGTTTCTGCTTAGTAGTTAATAAAGCGTGAAAATCACTACTATTATTAACCAGGTTCTGGTGATTACCAAGTGCTGGATTCCAATCAAAAATAAAACCACTAAGTCGAGCATCATCATCACCTCCCAAGATATTTCTCGCATAGGCGTTGATCTGATTTTTAACATCATCAGACCAAATGAAATAGTCGGTATGAATTGCTTGTACAAACTGTGATTCAGACTGCTGAGAATAGGATTGATATAACCGTAAAAGGACGGCAGGATTAACCACAATGGGATTGCTAGAGCCTTGCTCATATTGGTAGACGATACATTTAAATCCTAGAACGGGATTAAGTGAAGTCAAACAGCTAAAGAACTCATGAACAGTCCAACCACCAATAAAGCTAGCAAGACGCAACGGTACGGGTTGTTTGTCATCTGGTTGACCATTATCATCTAATACAAGCCCTAGAAATGCCATTTAATAAGCTACCTTTTTGAAGTGTCATTATGCCAATTTTAACCTATTTAATTTAACCTGACTTGATGGTGATCGGGCTTTATCGATCACGAGCATGGTTTGTCATTGATTCAGCTGAGGTACGAAGTTGTATCAATATTCTTCAATCAAGCACGTCGGTGATGTGGTTTTTTTACATTACGGACATTCCTTATATATAGTTGCTGTGAGGTACGATCAGTAACGGTGTAATCGAGATCAAGCTATCAGTGCGACTTAACATAGTTTCAATTATGCGGCGAAGCGGAATCTACGCCTTAGCGTAGTTCGCATAATTCGAAATTATGTTACGCCGTACTGTTTCAACCGAGAACAAAGTGATCGGCGCTTTTTCGCGTGATAATTTGCCTCGACCGTGAATAGAAGCTTGGGACTCCGAGGTCTATGTCAAAATCCATAATCCAAAGTCGGGGGTAGCAAATTATCACGGGGTATGGGGGGCCCAACCCCGCTCAGAGGTGGTGCATTACCAATCAAAAACCTGCTACACTCGATCCCTAGAAAAATTTATAAAAATTTTTATATAATTTCAGGATACATGGATTCGTTATCTGACTTCATCTACTCCTAAAGATTAACGGATCAAGATGAATCAAAAACAACTCAAACAGCTAGAAACAAACCTGTGGGACAGCGCCGATAATTTGCGTGCTAATTCAAAGCTAACTGCTGCTGAATATAAAGATCCCGTCCTCGGTTTAATCCTGCTCCGTTATGCACAGAACCGTTACGAGCAAGCTAAGGTTAGAGTTGAAGCCAGCATTCCAGATAGCCCTCGTGGTAAACGAGCAGCCACTAAGCAAGACTTCCTTGCTGCTGGTGCGATGATGCTGCCGGAACATTCTCAGTATGACTATCTCGCCAATCTACCGGAAGGTGAAGACATTAATACTGCCGTTAACACGGCGATGAAACTGATTGAGGAAGAGTACACCGATCTGGCTGGTATCCTACCGCGTAATTATCAAGAATTAGACTCCAAATTGTTAGCTGATTTAATCCGTATCTTCAACGAAGATGCTGTTAAGAACCTGACTGGTGATGTGTTCGGGCGGATTTATGAATTCTTCTTAATGAAGTTCTCGATGAGTGGTGCTGGTGCCCAAGAAGGTGGGGAGTTCTTCACGCCGCCCTCACTGGTGCAACTGATTGTTAATTTGATTCAGCCTGATCATGGGATTATTCACGATCCTGCTTGTGGATCGGGTGGTATGTTTGTACAAACTGGGCACTTTATTGAAGACCATCTTGGTGGACAAAGCGTTAACGAAGCGATCACCTGTTACGGTACCGAGCTTAAATCTAACAATGCTAAATTAGCAAAAATGAACCTCGCCATTCATGGTATTGAAGGTAAAATAATTGAAAGTAATAGCTTTCTTTCAGATCCTCATGTATTAGTTAATAAATGTAATTTCGTTATGGCTAACCCGCCATTTAACGTTAACAAAGTGGACAAAACACACGTTTTTGTAAAAAATGATCCTCGCTTATTTGAAGATATTGGCATCCCTAAAGCTGATAATGGTAACTATCTGTGGATTCAATATTTCTATCACTACCTGAGCGAGCAAGGTGGTCGGGCTGGTTTTGTAATGGCTAGTTCTGCCACTGATGCTGGCAATAGTGAAAAACTGATTCGCCAAAAACTCATCGAAACTGGCGGGGTTGATTGTATCGTCTCAGTTGGTAATAACTTCTTCTACACTCGCTCCCTTCCCTGCCATGTTTGGTTTTTAAACAAAGGTAAATCAGCTGCTAATAAAAACAAAATCTTGATGATTGATGCACGCAATACCCTACGTAGGGTCAATCAAACCATTAATGACTTCTCACGTGGGCAGTTGCGTAACTTTACCGCCATTATGGGTGCGTATCGTGGCGAACACGATGCGATTGCTACTGCCCGCTTGGCACACCAACAAGATAGCATTGAACAGGCAGGTGAACTGATTGATGGCGTAAATAGTTGTCGTCAACAATGCCGTGATATTTTAAGCGATGCTAATAGCCCATTATTAGACTTTAGTAATGCAGATGATGAACTCAAACAAGCCTTAACCATCAGCGAACAAGCAGACTATCAACAGTGCGATGCATTAATTGCTAACTTCGATGCACCAGCACCAAAACTAGCAGACTTAATTGAACAGTATAAAACAACGATGGACGCTGATAAAAAGGCGATGATTGCGGCAGAGAAAGCCAGCAAGAAAAAAGATATTGAACAACGTAAACAACTAGATGCTAAAAACAAACTACTGCGTGAACTCAGTGCGGTGTTGAACAACTACCATGCACAATTCACGGCAAGCAGTGTTGGCGAGCCGTTACAAGACTATAAACAAAGCATACAAGACTGGAACAGCCTGTTAGAGCAGTTCCCTGACGATAAGTATCAAGACATCGAAGGCTTATGCAAGATTGTTGATTTAGAAGAAGTTGCCGAGAACGACTACAGCCTAACACCCGGGCGTTATGTCGGTTATAGCATCACGATTGATGAAGACTTTGATTATCAGGGACGGATGGCGGAGATTCATCAGCAGTTGGCCGGATTGAATGCTGAGGCGAATGAGTTGATGGGGTTTATTCACAAGGCTAATGTATGAAACATCTACAAATTAATGGAGCCTGGGTGTGAATAAAAATTGGAGAGAATTTAAATTAAGTCAAATCGCCAATATGGCTTATGGGAAAATGCCTCCGGAAGGTATTAAGGTAGATAAAGGTTATCCAATCTTTACTGGTTATCGGATCGCTGGTTATTCCAGTAAATATACGCATAAAGACTCCATGTTAATTGTTGTTGCACGTGGAGTGGGGGGAACTGGAGACGTAAAAATATCACCCATAAAGTCATGGATAACTAACTTATCAATTATCCTTGATGTGAATAATAATTTTGCTGATAAAAAATTTCTTTGCGAATTACTTGGTTTGGCTTCATTAAAAAATAAACTAGACACTGGTTCAGCCCAGTCTCAAATAACTATAAACTCACTCCAACCGTTTAAGATAAACCTCCCTCCACTCCCAACCCAACAAAAAATCGCCCGTATCCTGTCGGCTTATGACGAGTTGATTGAAAACAATCTGCAACGCATTAAGCTGCTAGAGGAGATGGCACAAATCACCTATGAACAATGGTTTGTGCGGATGAAGTTTCCGGGGCATGAGACGACACAGATTGATGCTGAGACTGGGTTGCCGGAGGGATGGAGTAAGAAAACTTGTTTTGAGGTTATGGATGTTCTCAGCGGTGGCACCCCTAAAACAACAATGGAAGAATATTGGAATGGAGAAATTAAGTTCTTTACTCCCAAAGATGCCTCGAATGGCGTTTATACGGAAGAAACAGAAAAAACCATCACTCAGCTTGGACTTGATAAATGCAATTCAAAACTTTATCCGAAAGATACCGTGTTTATAACAGCGAGAGGTACAGTCGGTAAATTGAATTTGGCAAGTGAGCCGATGGTGGTCAATCAGTCTTGTTATGCATTGAGAGCCAAAGAAGGATTGACCCAGTATTTTTTATATTGTTCTTTAAGTAAAACAATTGATGCTTTCAAAGGAGCCGCAACTGGAGGTGTATTCGACACTATTGTTGTTGATACTTTCAAATATTTGCCTTTTGTTAAACCAGCACCACCAATAATTGATGAGTTCAACCTGATAGTTACTCCACTATTTCTTAGTATTCAAAACCTGTTAGGTCAAAACCAACTCCTAAAAGAAGCCCGAGACATTCTACTGCCGCGCTTAATGACCGGCATGATTGATGTCGATACGATTCAATTACCAGAAGCCAATAAGGACATGGAGGCTGCATGAGTTACGAGTATTCTGAAGATGGCTTAGTTGAAGCTGCTACTCAGGAAGTGCTAGAGGATTTGGGCTGGACGGTTGAGTATGCTTGGACTAGGGAAAGTTTCTCGACACTGGCAGACCGTAGTGATGGTTTGTTAGGTCGGGCGACTAAGTCTGAGGTGATTTTACAGCGTTATTTAATGGCTGCATTGCAAACCTTAAACCCTGATTTACCGGCTATGGCGTATCAACAAGCGATAGATCAGCTTAGTCGGTCAATTGCTGATAAACATTTGGCTGCGATTAATAAAGACAAACACAGTCTGCTGGTGGATGGTGTGCCGGTGAGTTATCAAGATGCTGACGGGGTGTTACAAAAACGTCGCTTGCAGGTGTTTAATTTTAAAGAGCCAGAAGCGAATGACTTTCGAGCGGTGCGTCAGTTAGAGGTGGTGGGTCAGTTGTATAACCGTCGGCCTGATATTGTCGGTTTTGTGAATGGTATTCCGTTGGTGTTTTTTGAACTGAAAGCACATCACACTGATTTACGAGCAGCCTTTGACGACAATCTGTCTGATTATAAAGATACGATTCCTGAAGTGTTGCATTGCAATGGTTTTATTATTTTAAGTAATGGGACTGATGCTCGGGTGGGTACGTTGACCAGTCCGTATAAGTTCTTCTTGGAATGGAAACGAATTAATGAGGATGATGAGGGTTTAGTTAGCCTCGATACCCTGCTTCGTGGTACCTGTGATAAAACGCGCTTGTTAGATATGCTGGAGAACTTTTTATTGTTCGATGGTGAGGGCGATGAGGTGGTTAAGTTGATGGCTAAAAACCATCAGTACATCGGGGTGAATAAGGTTGTTGAGCGGGCGAAAAATTTAAAAGATCTGAAACAAAAGCTGGGGGTGTTCTGGCATACACAGGGTTCGGGTAAGTCCTATTCGATGGTGTTTATGTGTCAGAAGATTCTGCGTAAATACGGCGGTGGCATTACGTTTTTGATTGTGGTTGATCGCACGGAGTTAGAAAACCAGTTGTATGACACCTTTACGGGAGTGGGGGCGATTACTGAAAAAAATATCCGAGCTAAAAGCCGTGATCATTTACGGGAGTTGTTAGCTGAGAATCATCGCTATGTGTTTACGTTGATCCATAAGTTTTCAATTGATCCGAATACAGAACAAGAATATCCACTGATTACTGAGCGGGATAATATTATTGTTATCTCTGATGAGGCGCATCGTACTCAAGGCGGTACGTTTGCTCGTAATATGCGGTTTAATGGGATCCCTAATGCATCGTATCTTGGTTTTACAGGTACACCTATTATTAAGGATGAGCTGGAGCTAACTAAGAATATCTTCGGTGAGTATGTGTCGGTGTATGACTTTAAACGCTCGATTGAGGATGGCGCTACCCTGCCCTTACGCTATTTGAATCGCGGTGAGAAGTTGGCGATTGAGAATCCAGATCTCGATGAGCGGATGGCTGAGATCATTAATGATGAAGATTTGGATGATGATCAGCGACGTAAATTAGAACGCGAGTTTAAACGTGATTATCCAATCCTAACATCAGAAGATCGCTTGGATGCTATCGCTAAAGATTTGGTCTGGCATTTTAATGATCGCGGTTATCAAGGTAAGGCGATGTTTGTTGCCTTAGATAAGCCGACTGCGGTGCGTATGTATGATTTGGTAATGAAGTATTGGCCAGAATACATTGCTGAGTTAGAACAGAGAATTACTAATGCTGAGGATGAACAGCAGGCGTTACAGATTAGGCATCATCTCAAACGTGTTCAGGAAACTGAGGTGTGTGTGGTGGTTAGTTCTGAGCAGAATGAGGTGAAGAAGTTCGCTGCTATTGGGCTGGATATTGCTACACATCGAAAGAAGGTTTCTCAGCGAGATCTGGAAAAAGAATTTAAGGATGATGATAATCCATTCCGTTTGGCGTTTGTGTGTGCGATGTGGATTACGGGCTTTGATGCACCGTGTGTTTCTACTGTGTATCTGGATAAGCCGATTAAGGGTCATACTTTAATGCAGACTATTGCGCGTGCTAATCGGGTGTATGACGATGAGAAAGAGAATGGGCTGATTGTCGATTATGGCAATGTGTATAAGCAGTTAGAGCAAGCGTATTCGGTTTATGGTGAAGGCGGTAAGAATAAAGGTAGCCAAGGTTCTGGTGAAGGTGAATCTGGTAATCCTATCGATAAGCTGGAGGATATGGCGGGTGAGCTAGAAGCTGCAATTGTGGTTGTTCAGGATTTCTTGCATGAGGTTAAGTTTGATCTGGATACCCTCATCAATGCTGAGAGTGCCTTGAGTAAGTTGGGCAAGATTACAGAAGCAACTAATGCTGTTTGTCTTAATGAGACAAGTCGCACACAGTTTGAAATGGCTGCACGAGATGTGTTTCGTAAGTATAAGGCCCTATATCCAGAGGAACAGGTTAAGCCGTTTACTCGCTCGCATAATGCGATTGAGGCGATTTATGGTCAGTTGAATCAGAAGACTAAGAGTGCTGATATTTCTGATGTGATGCGGCGCTTGCAGCAAGAAGTGAATATGAGTGTGAGCTTGGTTGAAAATCAAGTACGTGAAGATGATTATGTCGATTTGAGCACTTTAGACTTTGACAAGTTACGTGCTGCGTTTGCTAAGTCTGGTAATAAAAATGCGGTGGTGTTTGATCTGCAACAGGCGATTGAACAAAAACTTGCTCAGATGGTGAAACAAAATCCGATCCGAATCGAATTTTACGAGAAATATAAATCCATCATTGATGAATACAATGCGGGTAAGGATATTCAGGCGGTGCAAGAAGCATTTGATAATTTGAATAACTTTATGAAAGATGAGCTCAAGCCGGAGGAAGAACGGCATATTCGTGAAGCGCTAGACGAGGAAACACTGGCGATTTATGACCTATTACGCAAACCAGAGCTAACCGCTAAGGAAGAAGCTGAGGTTAAGAAAGTAGCCAAGAAGACACTTGAAAGCCTGAAGACTGAGAAGCTAAAAGTTCAACGGTGGCGTGAAAGCACTGAAGTCAGTGCACAGGTTAAAGTACTGATTAACGATAACTTACAGTGGCTGCCACAAACGACCTACCCTGATGAAGAACTGGATATTAAAAGTCTGTTGGTATATCAGCATATTTACTCTAATTACCAGGGTGCTGGGATGAGTAGTTATGGTGGGTTTTAGATCGTATTAAGGAGCGTAAACTCTACGGCACATGATATGGAAAACTTTATAAAAACAACAACAAAAAACATCACTCATAGTAAAGTACTTATAAGCCTAATTAACTCATGGTCAAAAAAGAAGACCCCTGACCTAGAAAAAAAAATAGTAGAGATACTTTTTTATGATGCAGTTAACTTTAACGACATAAGTACAGTTATATCTTTAACATTAGGTCGGGAATTAGGTTCTTCAGAGATGACTGAATTTGAATTTTGCTACAACAATATTAAATTAGAAGAGGTAGAGGCAGAGTTTCATGACCTTCTAGTGCAGGGTGACTACAACAAAGCTCACTCATTATATCTACAGTCATATACAAGTGTAATTACGAACCAACAATATGCGCAACTTGAAAATAAATATAAAGCGAATAATGTTCGAGTTAATTTAATAACTCAAGTTCACAAGTTTCTCACTTCGAACCATGTTGAACAAGCTGACGAGCTCTATCAAGGGCAGTGTAGTGATTGGTGGCCTTTGGACCAATACAACACAGAAAAATCTAAAATCCATGAAGAGCAAAAAATAGAGTTTATACGTCAATTAACTCGGTATCTAATAACAGGGAATGATACAGCTGCTGATGCTTTATATCACTCAAAATGTACTAGTAATATCTCAATGGATGAATACGATTCATTAAAACTTGATAAAAAGTCTGTATTCATTAAAAAAGAGAAAGAACGGCAAGATGCCATTAACTTTGAGAATAAAAAGTTAGAAGAGCAGCAACGATACAATGCAGCAGTAGAAAAGAGAAAGAAAGAACAGTATGAATTAAAGTCCCATGTCAGCGAGCTTTTAAATAAAAAAAGATATATAGAAGCAGACCTAATATGGAAAGAAAAATGTTGCCAATGGTGGCCTTCCGCAGAGTATGTCGCACTTAAAGCAAGAAAAATACAGCATACTATCCAGAGCTTGCTTAACACTAAGGAATTCGATCAAGCTGATAGCTTATACAATCAACATCATCATGAACACTGGACCAACTCAAGTTATCAAACACTAAAAAAAACAGCTGTAACACATTCAATAACTACACTCATCGATACGGGTGAGTTTGAGCAAGCTGACGCTCTATACCTTGCTCATGGCAGTAACCATTTGACGTCAATTGAATATAATAAACTCAAAGTTGATGCTCATCTGTCAGCTGAATTTATTAATATCTATCAAACTGGTTCGCTCTCAGAACTGGATGCTGTTTATAGAACACTTTCAGAATCAGTTGTTTTTGATGTTGATGACTATTTGGCAATCAAACAATCAAAGCTTCAAAGCTATATAAACGCAATGGGCATGGATGTAGCTTTAGACCACGAGCAGGAAGCAGCAATATCCCGGCCAGATATTCGGCTGCTTATCCAGGCCAGAGCTGGTTCGGGGAAAACAAGAACACTTTGTGCCCGCGCCGCATTATCGATCATGGATGAAAAACTCGATCCAAATCAAGTGCTTGTACTTGCCTTTAATAAATCTGCCGCTCAGGAAGTGAATAAACGGATTCAAAGCCTGGCTGGTATTCGTGGCTACAATAATTCTCGGACATTTCACAGCCTTGCATACCAAATAGTCCGCCCTTCCAAAAGCCCTCTTTTTGATGAGGGAGGCGAACCATCTCAACAAAAACAAAGCGCATTTATTGAGCGGTTATTAGAACGAATTATTAACCCTGCATTTAAAGAACGGTTAGTCGCTTATTTTCGAAAAGAACTCCAACAAATTGAAAGTATGGGCCGTGACCTACCACCTGAAGAACTGTTTGCATTCCGCCGCTCATTAACATTAGTTACATTAAAAGGTGACCAGGTTAAATCGAATGGGGAAAAATATATTGCCGATTTTTTATTCGAACACGGTATTGAATTTGAATATGAAAAAGTATTCGATTGGAAGACGGGGTTTGACGGGGAATCTAGCTATAGGCCTGACTTTTCAATTCTAGCTAATGGGCAAGACTATATTCTAGAACATTGGGCTCTTAACCCAAATAATCCAGACTCTGAACTACCGGAGCATTGGGAAACAACAGCTAAACAATATCGGCAACAAATTGATGCTAAACGCAAATACTGGGAAGATAAACCAGAGCAGTTAATTGAAACGCATTCTCTCATGTTGAAACAAGGTCGTGAGAGTTTTGAACAGCAATTAAAGGACATACTTACTCGAGTAGGAATAAAGTGTGAACGATTACCTCAAGACGTGATTATAGAGCGTGTATTTAATAGCCACCCAGAGATCTCACGCATGGCCAATCTTTTTTTACAATTTATTCACCGTGCTAAATGCATGGGTTGGTCTGCTAATGATGCGATCTTGCATATAAATAACAATCCTGACCCAGAAGAAAAAGCCCGAATATTCCATCAACTCGCTTTACGTGTGTACCGTGAATACGAAACAGCACTCAATGAAAGTCAAGATATGGATTTTGATGATTTTCTAAGCAATGCGACTGAGAAGGTCAAAACACAAAGTTCTAGCATTAGTATTCACCTCGGTGATGGGGAAAAGATCCTTATTAGTGATTTGCGTTGGATTATGATTGATGAATATCAAGATTTTTCGGAACTCTACTACCAACTACTGGAGGCTATATTAAAGGTAAATCCAGATGTTCGATTAGTTTGTGTCGGTGATGACTGGCAAGCAATCAATGCTTTTGCTGGGGCTGATATTCGGTTTTTTAGTGACTTTTCAGAATATTTCACTCTGGGCAACACTGTTAGTGTTGCCACTAATTATCGCAGTAACTTTTCAGTTGTCAGTGCTGGAAATAAGTTAATGCAGGGGTTAGGTAATCCAGCCAAGGTTAATAATACAGAAACAGTACCGATAACGATTATGTATCCTCAGGATATATGGATAGAACGTCGCCCAGCACTAGAGTTTGATCAAACCCGTCTTGATGATACTATTTACCTACCTCCACGTAGAAAAAAAGATCAAAAAGTATCTAATGCAGAGTTAGAATTGGCTAGAGTACTTAAGTTATGTACTAACTTAATTAGAGAAAACCCATCAAGCAGCGTACTGCTTCTGGCACGTACGGGTATAGCTTATGGAATGAGTTTATGGCATTTTCGAAAACTATTAATTCAAGTTGCATCTAAAGCCTGTGGTATCGATGAAAAACATCTCGAGGTCAACATTAAAGCCATGACCGCACATAAATCTAAAGGACAAGAAGCTGATACCGTTATTATCCTCAAAGCAGATAAGAATCAGTTTCCTAAAATCCATCCTGATAACATGTTATTTGCACCGTTTGGAGTGACATTAAAAAACGTATTAGATGAAGAACAACGGTTATTTTACGTCGCCGTGAGTCGTGCTAAACAGAATCTATTTATCCTCGCTAGTAAGGGTAAGGAGACACCCTACTGGTCGAAAATGACCGAAGCTAATAAATATAACTCTACCGTCCTAAATAATGTTCAACTCAGTACTAATGTCATGGGCACTCTGGCTCAGGAAATTCAAACTAAACTAAACTCAATTCCAAATGCAGGGTACGTAAGTCCGTGGAGTTTTATTAAAGATCGCGTGTCAAACAGCCTTTCACCATTAATTGATATGCTGGAAAAAAATAATATTCCAATTCCAAAGCCTAATTACTATTTATCAGATCAAAGTCGATTATGTGGCGATCTCGCTTGGCCTGATCACAAAATCGTGATTCTGGCAGATGACAATATTAAACATACTGAGGAATGGCATAGCAATGATTGGAGCCCTCCTCGTCCAGGACAGCCATTTGAAAAGACGGTTAATGCATTAAAGCGACGTTTTTCAACTTAAATTATTACGCATTAGTTAGCTTTTGTTTTATCGTATTCAGCAGTGTTTGATTTATAAACGATGTTTTTGGAGCTCCGTCTAGATAATCAATCGGTCGACAGGCTGCCATAGCTTGCAAGCCAACTTTTAATGTGTAGCTACCTACTCCTAAGCCTTGAGCTAACTTTGCCGAAAGAACTCCTGTAAGCCCGGTGCTAGCTTCGTCTATGAGCATATCAGAAGCCAGTTCGGTTACACCGGCTAATGCGATATGTTTCATCATTAATTTAAGTAGTGTTATTTTTCCGATCATGGTCGGAGTAATACCATAAACTTGGCTTACTTCACTAATCATGGTCGAGTTCCTCCACAATACAACCAGCATATCTATGAAGGCAAGCGGACTCAAGGCAACCATTACTCCTACTTCTTTACTGTATTTGGTTACCCGACGTAATGCCTCATTATCTAATTCAGCTAAAAATGCTCGTGATAGGTGAGTAATAATTTCTGCATCGTTACTATAATCTGGTATCTGCTTGATAGTTTTAGTGAGCAAGAATTCTTGAGGCTTGTCCTGGTAGAGTTGTTTTAGATCGCTCAAAAACTGAGTTGATTTACCGAAGGTTTTTTCTTTAATGAATCGTTCTGCATCAACCCTCATCCTTGAGACCAGTTTAATTTGCTGGTTATTCTTCCATGTCGTTGCTGCTGCCATGCTTGCAACAACAGTAAGTGTGATGCAGCACAATGCTAGGACTGTTCCTGCGAATGAACTCCAACTATAAACGGCTTGAAAGAATCGAATGGCCTCCCATATAACGACTGTCGTGAATAGTAGTGCTACAGTTATTAGTAATGGTTTCAAATAGCGATTGGTTGCTGGACGTAATGCAATATTTTTTAGTATCTCAGCGGTGTCGATATCATCTTGCTGTTGAGGATTATCTATGACCAGTTCTACAGGTTCATTCTCGTCCAAGGGGATAAAGTATGGATCGTTCTCATTAGTTTGTTTGGTCATTTAAACTTATCTCCTATGAGTTGATTGATCACTGTGTCCATTCGAATATGATCCAGTTTTTCACCTTTTGTTAGATCTGAGTTTGCCAGAGGCCTAAGCCGTTGGACTTGCCAGTTTTCATACTGTTGCCAATCGTCACCTACAGGTAATTCACTAGGGATGTCTGGATGAAACATTGCGCCTTTTTCACCCTCAATGGTATGACCTTCTAGAGCCATTTTATCGTTCTTTTTAATCCTGTTAGTACAACGTATTGCTGCAACCGCTTCACAGCTCATATCAATACCTTCCATCTCAGATTCAATGTAGGCATTGCTGACAAGTGATGACAGTAGCGAACGAATATTTTCATGCTGTTCTGGTAAGACTTGATCAATCTTTGTGGCTACGAAGATAATTTGTTCGATTTGAGGGTTAAAAGTTCGCTGATATAAGTTGTTGCTACCATAGCTATAACAGTCCATCACTCTTGCTAATGCTAAACGCATATCTTCCAAATACGTCTCGCCTTTACTTAAGCCTTTGAGCACATCAACCAAGATGACTTGTCGATGAACATTGTTGAAGTAGTCTTCAAAGAAGGGTTTGACGCGTTGTTTTACATACTGATCGTACCGAGTCTGCATTTGTTTGAAATAGGAATCTTCGGGAGCAGCGGATAATAAATCTTCCGTAAGTTCTGTAAGCCCTAGTAACGGTACAAAAGGCAGTAGCTCATTGGCTTGGTTGTCTGGTAATAAAAAGCGACCAGGTTGAATTAAGCTTAATCCAGCCTGTTTACAGCTGTGAAGGAAGGTCACGTAGCGTGCATTAAGAAGCTGAACAACCTGGTCATCAACTTGAGACATCAAGTCGATAGTAGCTAAGTCACCCAATAATTCACCGAGTAATATTTTGATCTCAGGCTGATTAAATCGGTGGCTACATTCAAGACACCATTGGTAGTAACTTTGATCCATCAGGGGGATATCAAGTAGCCATTCACCTGGATAGTCTCTGATTTCTACTAACACTTTTTTGAGTGGCTCACTTTTGCGTGAAAACATGGGTTTACTGTGTGGTTGATAGCTTACTTCTAGCAAACATGAGCTTAAATCTTTGGTTGAATCTGGCCATAATGCAGGGCTTGATGACAATGCATTTATGCCTTGTTGATATGGAAATATACTGTCTTCTGAACCATCTAGTGTTAAGCGTTTTACATCAGTAATTCTATTCTGAATAGCGGGTGAGAAAGATGATAGGTTCGCTTGATTACTATTTGATAGCTGGTAGATCAAACTGGTAATAAAGCTCGACTTACCACTGCCACTAAAGCCCGTTATACCAATGCAGATACGTTCATTGAGAAGCTTCTCCCATGCTGAATCTAATCCATCTGATAAATTTGAAGTTGTTTGCTGTACCGTATCAATCGATTGATTGAGATAGGTTGTGAGGCTTTTCAGGTCCATCGTTATTCCTCTGACAATATCAGTTCCAGTTTAAACTAAATTGACATTATTCGCCTTAAAATCATGACCATAAGCCATAAAAATATAATCGGTAATAACAGGTACTGCAGCACAAATTGAGAAATCAAAAAGACTGTTGCTTCGACAGCGCCTTCGGCTTTGTTTTTAATCGCTTCTACATTGGGCCGAATATCGATTTTTTGTTTTATGTCAGTGATAATATCGTTAAACCACGATGATCCCTCGACTTCTATCTCTAAGGTAGATTGCTTGACACCCTTCAATATATTAACCGTTTTACGGGTTGACTCAAGTTGTAGAACAGCTTGTTGGCGTTCTGCTTCTATCCAATCATTTAATGCATTTGAGGTTAGTCCTGCAACGGGTACTACGCAGCGTAATACGGTAAGAATAAGCACCAGTTTAACCAGTTGTTTATTAAATGCATACTCAGGTTTGAACCAGGTTAGACACACAGCCAATAAAGCTATAACGGCTATTATTACTCTAAGTACAGTGATGTCTCCGATTGACACGACAATTTGTTGTATCCCTAAAGAGGCGGATGCCACCAGTAATACCAAAGAAAACTGTTCAATTAGATCATTTAATGGATCGAGTATTTCACCAGGGTTAAATGAAACGCCTACACCTGCAGGCGTAGCTGCAAGTTCTGTACTCTGTGCCACGGAAATGGCAGCGTTAAGACCTCGTGCTATCGCATAGACGGACAAGGTAACAGTAAGCATGGAACTTAACTGCATATCTATATAGGGTTGGAAAGCAAATAGACTCAGTACAATACACATAGCTAACAGACTAATCGTATATTGTTTACGGCTTATCACTGGTGCAGTAGTAGAGGGTTCGCTCATGAAGTATCTCCTTTTTCATGCATAGTATACATCCAAATATAGCTTAGCTACTCTCTTGAGATCATAAAGCTGCTGCATATTGCAACGCATAGCCTCACTGTTACTTTAACTCTTTTAAATCAACCACTTAGTTTATTGATTGCTGTTTTGTAGTATAATTAACCTAATGATTTCGATTTTTAGGGATGAAAATATGGCTAGGTCAGCACTAGGTTACACCCGCTTTCGGAACCGGGGACTTTGTCTCGATGATTTGTTTTCAGTTGATATAAGAGAATGGAAAAAAGATCGGGTACTTGATTGCCAACTGTTTGAATATCGTTGGCGTCGTCACCAGCAGGCGATTGGTTTTATACACTTCCAATTTTGCAGTGCAACGGATCTCGTTCGTTATACATTGGAACTGAAAAATGTAGCTAAACGTAGCGGCCAGTTATCGTTAATCAGGACTAACTGCCATTTTGGTGGTGAGCGTTTTTGGTTTAAGTGTCCGAGGTGTGAGCGTAAGGTCGTTAAGCTGTACTTTCATAACAGAACATTCCAATGCCGATGCTGCTGTACTCTACCCTATAGAAGTCAAAACGAGAGTGCTTCAGATAGGAATATACGGCGTGTACGATCTGTCAGGCGATTATTAGGTGCTAGTGATAACATTCTAGATGCTATTGATAGTAAGCCTAAGGGGATGCATTGGCGTAGGTTTGAGAGCTTGTTGGATCGGGCTGCGAACATCGACCATATTGAACAGTATTGGAATGATAAAAGTGCAATTGGGTGTGCCGGATAATGTGCGAACTTTATACAGAGAGTGGCTTAAACAGGCTTGCTTAGGCTCATAATGACGATTGGGCGAACGTCGTAAGTCATTGATTACAATGTATTTAGTATTGTGTGTGCGAGGCTACGAACCAGGCGGTCACACGTTCGAATCGTGTCGGGCGCACCATACACTTGGTGTAAAAACAAACAGTTATCGTTAATTCGTTAGCTGTTTTTTTTTGCCTGAATTTTCAGTAATCATTTCTAATCACTCTCTAGTCACTTTTCACCATCACTGTAGAAGTACTTTGAAACCATCTTGGTGATTATAAGTTGAAAGTTCCCACCTATAAGTATTCTTTTCTTTTAATGCCCCTCTTAATTCTTCTAAGATGGACTGTTTATAATCTCAATGTACTCTAAATGGAAATGATTAAATCATCATTAATGGTGTATTGAACTGAGATTGCCAAACAAATAAACCTGCCCCCCTTTTCGACTTTTTCATTAAGAATGAAAAATTTTTAATCCTGATGTAATTGATAGATTAGCGCTGGTATTTCACTTGGATGTAGTACGGTATGGTGCGGGTTAATACCCAACTCTGCATCCAATGGTTGTTGGTGTTGGATCCACACGGAGGTAATGCCACTGTTGTGTGCTCCAGCTATATCAGACGCTAGACTGTCGCCGATATGGACCACCTCATGGGCTTGGCAATTGGCCAGTTTAAGGGCCTTGTTGAAGATCGAGAGTGCCGGCTTTTCCTCAGGCTCTTGACCGCCGATAATAATGTGATCGACATGCTCAGCAAGATTCACTCGCTCTACTTTGGGAACCTGTGAAAACTCGGGGCCGTTGGTGATAACCACTAGAGTAAACAACTTACGAGCTTCAACTAGAAACTCTACAATGCCGGGGTAGAAATCAAACGCCTTGAGGCGATCACTATCAAACTTCTCTTGAAGAGCTTGAGCGGTTTCATCGCTGATATTATCCACGGCTCGTTCAGCCAGTAAGTCACGAATCAACTGTAGTCGAAATTTTCCCTCGCTTTTCTGCTCAATGATTGGCATATATCGCGCGTGCTGGCAGTCACTCCATTCGCGGTAGATACCTGCGACATACTCATCCGCAAAGACCTGACCATTTAGGTTTACGCCATACTGTGCTTCGATATCCCGAGCCATCAATTGTTTTGCCCGTTCATTAGCACCCTGTGTGTCGCATAGGGTTTCATCTAAATCGAGGAAGAGGGCTTTCAGCATTCGTGACTCCAGAACCTTATGTAAGGGTACTAATGATAACAAAAACACGACGAAGTGAGTCACTCAGCCTCAAGCAAAAAATGTAATCAATAATATCTAATAACTTCATGCAGTAGCGCGACAGTTAAATGAATGACCTCGTAAAATGCTAGGGTTTGAAACACCAGCAGAACGATTTAACGCATATGTTGCATCGACCAGTTGAGGTCACCGCCAGAAGTAGACATTCAATGCTTCCAGGCTAGTGCTTTATTTTCTCTAGCCAATTCGGCCCGTCAACAAAAACCTTCCTGTTATCATAAGCGATACGATGCGTACCGTGGCAGCGAGCACATGCCTGTACCGCCAATGAGCCTAGAGCTTTCCCTTGTTCCTTGTGTGTTCCTGCGGTCAGGCTCTGTTCCAAGTTCCCTATTGTTTTGATCATTTTCACATCGGGATATACCTTAGTATCTTTTTTATGGCACTGCACACAGGTTTCACCCTGTAACTTAATACCATGCTTAAGTTCAGACAAAGAGGATAACGCAACATCCCGCTTGCCATCTTCAGAGGCAATTTTTATCTGATTCAACTGTCGGATCAGTGCTTGCATATGCTTTTTATATGTAGCTGATTGACTAAGCTTAACCGATGAAAAATCTGGTGCACGATACATTGTCGCAACAGTAATCCGGTAATCCTGGTGGCATGAGTCACAACTTGCATTTAAATCATCAAGTGCAAGGGACACTCTCTGTTGGTCCCTGTCTTTAACGCTTACTTGTAACTGGGCTAATGCTTCCATATTTAGCTTTTTATCCCATTCGGGAACCATCTCACTTATTCTAAGATAATGTTTGCTTAACTGTGCAGTCCATTTATCTAAAAGCTCATCCTCATTACTGGTGGAATAAAGTTTGACTGCCTGTATTTCACGTCGAATTTTAAACATATTATGCAACCATTCCTGTCGTTTATTCTCTGGCATGTACCACTTTGCCAATGACGCTGGTGGTGTTTTATGTATATTAACCTTGTCTTTATGGATATAAACAATGGCAGCCACTACCGCAATAAGCAGGCACTGTAAAAAAATAAAATGTGTCCATCTCATGAGAATAAATGACTCCTAATTGTTTTTATGGCTAACGGTGTGAATTATAAGTCATCAATGACAAAAAAGACTTCTTTTATTCGTCTACTTTAGTTTGAATAACGACCTTTAAGAAATTTATCGCTAATATGCCAAAAGCACTTATTCGATTAACGGTAGCCTTATGTTTTGAGTTGGTGAACACATAAATGTTTTGCTATAGACACAAGATACTTAAATCCCTCGACTTTATGACCTTGTCGGTACAGCTTCCTACATTTCTTTATTTCCCTTTAGAGATAAAACTCAAAAGACAGTTACCATTCAGTATTCTATTAACAATGAAACCAGTCTTCTCAAAGCATCTCGGTGCCTATGCGATAATTATATTTTACAGCGTACTAATCTATGACATGCACCGTACCCGTCATCTTGGGATGCGGACCACAGTGGTAGGGAAAACTGCCTGTGCTATTGAATTTCCGCTGGAAGGATTCTTCAGGGAAAAAATAATCAGCCTCTTCTTCACCCAACTCCTCGAACCAGACACTGTGGTACTGTATTTTTTCATTATTTTCCCAGCGAATAATTTGACCACGTTTGATAGTGATTTCTTGTGGATTAAAGGAATAGTCCTTGATCGTTACTAGGTTAGCATTGGCATCACCGTCAGCGATAGTAATATGGCTGAATGTAATTAGAATGAATAACAGCAAGGTTGATTTCAAGTTCATTTAGAAGTCCTTTGTATAACATGGGATGTTCATTAATGGTTTCGTGACTATTTTCTATTGAAGTGCTTTCTCTTTATAATGCATCGTGTATAGCAACGTCACACTTATTATATCTAAAATAGTATTGATTATTGTCGATTTACAGAGTGATTACTTCCAAGGAGGGAAATGGGAGTTCGAAGGTATCGAAGCTGCCTCCGAAAAAGCGAGTGCTTTACTCATGTGTTTCAGAGGTAATAGGCTTCCTATCGTTCATGTTCACCATGAATTCCCAACAATTGATGCGCCATTTTTCGTGCCTAATTCAGACGGTGCCAATGTTCATTCTTCAGTACAGGATAGAGATGCTGAGTCAATTGTAATTAAACATCAAATCAATAGCTTTAGAGATACCAATCTAAAAGCGGTTTTGGATAACGTAGCTGTTGATAGTCTATTAATTTGTGGTGCAATGAGTCATATGTGTATTGATGCGGTCACACGCGCTGCAAATGACTTTGGTTATGAGTGCACTATCGCACATGATGCGTGTGCTACGTTAGCACTGGAGTTTAGTGGTATTAAAGTGCCGGCTCATCAAGTTCATGCGGCTTTTATGGCAGCGCTAGGTTTTGCTTATGCAAGGGTAGCTTCCACTGATGAACTTTTAACTGAAATTAATCAACAATGATAAAGTTCGTATAACAACCAAATACTGGTTACAGTCATCTCGGCTTCACTCTCAGATCTGACACTGAACAAGCTATACAACTAATGTGTGCGAATTTAATTGCTCCACTAACCATCAATATAGTGGCTAAAATAATAGCTAAAGCAATGGCTCTAGCTATATTAATCATTTAGATCTAGAAATCGTCCAGCAATAATGAATTTTCGAGTTGCGTTCAAAATCTTTTGGCAGTGTTGCTCGGCTAATCTCTTTAATATTCCAAGCTGATAATGCCTTGTCATCCATTTTAAAATCACGTCGATTAGTTGAGAAGTACAATACCCCTTCTTTAGTCAAAAGATTTGCTGTCATATTGATCAACGACACATGATCACGTTGAATATCAAACACACCGTCCATTCTACTTGAGTTAGAGAATGTTGGTGGATCAAGGAATATCAAACCATACTTCTCAGGAGCTTGTTGTGCTGTTTGTAGCCATTCCAAACAGTTTGCTCGTACATAACGATGTTTGGCAGCCGTAAGACCATTTAAGGCCATATTTTCTTCGGCCCACTCTAAGTAGGTATTCGACATATCAACCGTTGTGGTTGATTCTGCCCCACCAGCAGCGGCATAGACTGTTGCAGAACCCGTGTATGCAAATAGATTAAGGAATGCCTTATTTTCAGATTGTTGGCCAATCATTTGACGTGTGATGCGATGATCTAAAAATAAACCTGTATCTAAATAATCGGTAAGATTTACCCAGAAGTTTAAATCTGACTCCATCACTTTCAGTCGTTGTTTTTGAGAGCCATGCTGTTCATATTGCTGTGTGCCGCGTTGCTTCTGGCGTAGTTTCAGAGCGATATTACTTGCTGGAATTTCTAATACCTGTGGTATCACCTGCATCACATCATTTAAACGCTGAATGGCTTTGGTCGCATCGATTGTTTTGGGCGGCGCATATTCCTGCACATGGACATGGTCACCATATACATCAATGGCCACAGCATAATCTGGCAAGTCAGCATCATAAAGGCGGTAACATTCTGTTTTATTTTTTCTTGCCCATTTACCGAGGTGTTTCAGGTTCTTTTTGAGGCGGTTGGCAAACATTTCAGCATGTTCTGATAGCTCTATCTTTTCCTTTTCAATGGGGTCAGATTCGATTGATTGTTCGGCATTCAATTCAGGCTGGCGACTGACTGGGGTATCAATCGAGTCTGACCCCATTGAAGATTGAGCTCGATTTGAAACAGGTCTTGGCGCACGGAAGCAAATGACTTGACATGGAATGGGCCCATTATCAAAAGGTGTTGTATCAAAAACAGTTAATCCCGTGAATTTACCTAGACTTTCATTATCGGTAATCATGGTAGTACGCCATGCAGGGTAAGCTTCACTAACAATATTACCTAAACTCTCATACAGGTAATGCAACTCAGATACATTGCCCATGCGTTCACCATACGGTGGATTACACACAACTAAACCACTTGTTGGCAATGATTTAGCTTGTGAAGGCCAATCTAATAATTCACGATGTTCAACAGTAATGCGATCGGCTAAGCCAATTTCAGCAAGATTGGCATTTGCGGCTTCTACTGCTTTTTCACTTGCGTCACCACACTTAATAACAGGCAAGCGAGCTAAACCACTATGACGACGACGTTCAGCCTCAGCTTTTAAACGTTGCCATGCTTCTTTATCGTGCTGTTTCCAATATAAAAATCCAAAGTAATCACGGTGAATACCCGGGGCAATATCTGCTGCCATCATCGCTGCTTCTATGACAATCGTTCCTGAACCACACATTGGGTCTATTAAACCCCAGCCTTGTTTAGCTAGGCGTGGCCATTCTGCCGTCATCAAAATAGCGGCGGCTAAATGTTCTTTTAATGGCGCTGGTGTTGTAACAACACGGTAGCCTCGTTTATGTAAACTTTCACCAGAAAGATCGATGCTCACTATGGCTTGGTTATTTTTCAGATAAACATTAATTCGCAGATCAGGCTGATGAAGATCAACTGACGGTCGCTCACCTGTTTGTTCACGGAAACGATCAACTACGCCATCTTTTACGCGCTGAGCACCATATTGTGTGTGATGAATTTTAGAGCGGAAGCTATTAAAGTCAACAGCAATAGTCGAACCTTCAGCATCAATATGTTCTTCCCATGGCAGGTCATGAATACCTTGATAGAGTTCATCTGTTGTTTTTGCTGAGAAATGAGCAATCGGTTTCAACACCCGAATAGCAACGCGTGACCATAGGCAGACGCGGTAGGCATCTTCCATTGTGCCAATAAAACGAATATTGCCTTGCTCTTCTTTTGTTTCTTTTATGCCCATTTCAGCAAGTTCTTTTGCCAATAGCGGCAACATGCCACGAGCAGATGTCACAGTAAACTTATGTTTTGTCATCAATCATTCCTATATAATGGAGCTATTTTAACCTAGATCCCTTCCTTGAATACGAATAAAGACGGCAACAATGCTGGCAAGGAAGCTCGAACCCAATACAGGTAACACAATCATGGCACTTAATGATCGACAAAAACGCTATTTAAAAGGCTTAGCTCACCCTCTAAAACCCGTTGTAATGATTGGTAATAAAGGCTTGACTGAAAATGTCATCGCTGAAATAGATAAAGGCTTAGAACAACACGAATTAATGAAAGTACGCGTTTCAGGACAAGAAAAAGAAGACCGTATGGCGATGATTGACGAGATTGCTCTTAAAGCAAGTGCAAACCTAGTGATGACTATTGGTCATATTGCCGCTTTTTATCGCCCAGCGAAAGAGCCGACAATTACATTACCTAAAAAGTAATACGATTCATCTTTTTCGTACCAAAAATTGAGAAAGAATAACCATGATTGAAAAACCAGCCATAACAGACCAAAAGATCAACAAAATTATTGCAGAACGTTGGAGTGGTCGTGCATTTGACCCAACAACGCAAGTAAGTGATAACACGGTTGTTTCCTTATGTGAAGCAGCACGCTGGGCGCCCTCTTGTTTTGGCGATCAACCTTGGCGTTTTATCGTTTGGAATAAATTTCAAGATGAGACGAGCTGGCAAAAAGCAATTGAGACCTTATCTCCTGGCAATCAAGATTGGGCAAAGAATGCCCCCTTATTAATTCTTGCGGCTTCAGTCAAAACATTCAGTCACAATGGTAGCGATAATCGTTGGGTTGGCTATGATAGCGGTGCAGCAAGCATTAGTTTATGTTTACAAGCTACATCAATCGGTTTGATGAGTCATCAAATGGGTGGCTTTGATGGTGATAAAGTTAGAGCTGAATTTTCTCTACCTGATGATGTTGAATTGTGGGCAATGATTTCTGTTGGTTATCCTGCTGGTCTAGATGATTTGAATGAAGAGCAATTAGAGCGGGAACTAAAGGCACGTGAACGTCGTCCTTTATCTGAACAGTTTTTTAGTGGTGCGTGGAATACCCCTCTTAATTCAGGAGAATAAAAATGAAATCAGTGTTACTTCTTGCAGGCCTATTGATTGCAACAACCGTATCTGCAGTTGAACAGATCTATCTCGATCGCTTAATGAATTCGGGGATCTGTCATCATTGTAATTTAGCAGATGCTGACTTACAGGGACAAGACTTTAGCGGTGCAGATATGAGTGAAGCACTACTTAAACGAATCAATCTAAGTGGTTCTAAATTAGTTGGGACTTGGTTTACTCGCTCTAGAATCCATAATGCCAACTTCGAAAATTCTGATTTATCAACAGCATTACTAGATTATTCATTACTGATTGGTGCAAACCTTAAAGGCGTTAATTTTAATGGTGCCAAGTTAAACTTTGCTGATTTAACAGATGCAGATTTAACGGGGGCAACTATGGAAGACACCGTTATTCGTGGTGTGAAATTTTGTAATACAACAATGCCAGATGGCAGCATTAATAATAGTGGCTGTTAAATAAAAATCAAAGGAACTGAGCATGTCAGATGACAATAGGCCCCCACAACAAATTATAGTTACCTCTACAAAAAGTGTAGCCATTTCGCTTATCCTTACCTTTTTATTTGGTGCTCTTGGAATGCTTTATAGCACCATCTGGGGTGCGATAATAATGATCATTGTGTCAATTATTGTTGCAACAGTAACATTAGGAATGGGGCTTTTCCTTGTCTGGCCAATATGCATGATATGGGGCGCTTTAGCTGCCGCATCCTATAATAAAAAGCTATTCGCCAAAGTGGGGCAATAACCTTTTATCTCTATCAAATTGTACGTTTTGTCTACCTATCATTTTAGGTATAACTAACTTGCTATTTAAAACTAAAGCTCTATTTTGAAACAAAAACTACAACAACTCGAAAAGCTAGTTAAAGATGCCATGTTAGCCGACCAATTTCCATTGCGTCGTCGCCTGCAAAATTTACGAAAAAATTCAGATCTAAAAGCTGATCAAGTTGGTGCTTTGGAAAAGCAGATTACTAAATCAGTTGCCCTACGCACTCTTCGCCAAGAGCACATACCTAAGCCAACATTCGAGAATGATTTACCCATTATTGATCGACGGGAAGAAATAGCCAAAGCCATCAATGACAATCAAGTCATTATCCTTAGTGGTGAAACAGGCTCAGGTAAAACAACGCAATTACCTAAAATCTGTTTAGAGTTAGGTCGAGGTGTTGCAGGGCTAATTGGTCATACTCAACCACGCCGCATTGCTGCTCGTACTGTGGCAACGCGTATTGCTGAAGAATTGAAAAGCGAGCTCGGTGATATTGTCGGTTATAAAGTCCGTTTTCATGATCAAGTAAAAGCCGACAAAAGTTATATCAAGTTAATGACTGATGGGATTTTACTTGCTGAAACCCAAAATGATAAATTTCTAAATCAATATGACACCATTATTATCGATGAAGCGCATGAGCGTAGTCTTAATATCGATTTTCTATTAGGTTACTTAAAACAGTTATTGCCCAAACGTCCTGACTTAAAAGTCATCATTACTTCGGCAACCATCGATACGGAGCGTTTTTCTCAACATTTTAATGACGCACAGGTCATTGAGGTCAGTGGCCGAACATTCCCTGTAGAAATTCGTTATCGCCCACCAGCAGGTGATGATGATGAACAGCGCGATTACGATATGATTCGAGGCATTGTCGAAGCCGTTGATGAGCTCTGCAAAGAAGGTCAAGGTGACGTATTAGTCTTCTTATCAGGCGAGCGTGATATTCGTGATGTTTCAGAAGCATTACGCAAACATCATCCACCCAATACTGAAATATTACCTCTATTGGCAAGGCAATCTGCCGCAGAACAAAACCGTGTATTTAAAACAGGTCGTCATCGTCGTATTGTTCTCGCAACGAATGTGGCAGAAACATCGTTGACTGTGCCGGGTATCAAATATGTTGTTGACCCTGGTTTTGCCCGTATTAGCCGTTACAGCGTGCGAAATAAGGTTCAACGTCTCCCCATTGAGAAAGTCTCTCAATCAAGTGCTAATCAACGCTCAGGTCGTTGTGGTCGTGTCTCGGCGGGTATCGCTATTCGTCTTTATGATGAAGATAACTTTAAAAACCGTCCAGCATTTACCGATCCAGAAGTATTAAGAACCAATCTTGCTTCCGTTATCTTACAAATGTCATCACTTAGACTTGGTGATCCGGCAAAATTTCCATTTATTAATCCACCTCCCGATAAGATGATTAATGATGGTTTCCGACTTTTGGAAGAACTCGGAGCGGTTAATAAACAACGTAAGCTAACAGAATCAGGTCACCAACTTGCAAAACTGCCTATTGATCCGCGTATTGCACGCATGGTGTTATCTGCCCAAAAACGTAATTGTTTAACTGAAGTACTCATTATAGCCAGTGCATTAAGTATTCAAGATCCTCGTGAACGTCCTATGGATAAGCAGCAAGCGGCAGATGAGGCGCATAATAAATACAAAGATGAACGTTCAGACTTCTTAGGTTTCATAAAACTCTGGGAGCTGTATCACGACAAAAAGAAACATCTCACTCAGAATAAATTACGTAAATTCTGTAAAGAACATTTCTTATCGTTTATTCGACTTCGTGAATGGCATGATATTCATCAACAACTTCATGTTCAAGTCACTCAAATGGGTTTAAAACCTAATCAAGTACCTGCTGAATATCAAGAAATTCATCAAGCCTTATTATCTGGTTTGTTAAGTAATATCGCCATTAAAACAGATAAAACGGAATACACAGGTACACGAAACCTTAAACTTAAGATCTTTCCAGGTTCAGCTTTACATAAAAAAGGACCTAAGTGGATTATGGCAGCAGAGCTGGTTGAAACCGGTCGCTTGTATTCTCGTATCGTTGCCAAGATTGAACCAGAATGGATTGAACCTGTTGCTGGAGACTTGGTTCGTAGGCAATATTCTGACCCCCATTGGGAGAAGAAACCTGCCCAAGTTGTCGCCTTTGAACAGGTTTCTTTATATGGCTTGCCTGTTGTCGCTCGCAGACGTGTGCATTTTGGCCCTATCGATCCTGTTATGTCTCATGAAATTTTTATTCGTGATGCACTTGTGCAAGGTGACTGGTTCTGCCGCGGCCCTTTCTTCAAGCATAATATTGATCTTATTAAAAGCATTGAACAACTCGAACAGAAATCACGCCGCCGTGATGTCTTAGTTGATGATGAAGTCTTGTTTGAATTTTATAAACAACGCATTCCTGAACATATTATTAACGGTGCAGGTTTTGAAAAATGGCGTAAAAAAGCTGAACAACAACAGCCACAACTCCTATTCTTAAATCGTGATGAATTGATGCAACATCAAGCTGAACATGTCACTGATGATTCATTCCCCGATCAAATGTTGGTTAATCGTGTTCCACTTACATTGGAATATCACTTTGAACCCGGCAAAGCTCATGATGGTGTTACGCAATCGATTCCTTTGTCATTACTCAATCAAACCAACGCTGACCGTTATGAATGGTTAGTTCCTGGCTTATTACGTGACAAAGTCATCTTTTTAATTAAGAGCTTGCCTAAGTCACAACGTCGCCACTTTATTCCAGTGCCAAACTTTGCTGATAATTGTTTAAAAAACATGTCACCTGATATAGGGGCACTACTCCCTGCTTTAAGTGAACAACTTCGTAAACAAACAGGAATCACTATTGCCTTATCTGATTGGAATCTCAGCGAGCTTCCCAATTATTTGCAAATGAACTTCAAACTAGTCGATGAGAGTGGCAATCTATTAGATGAAAGTCGTGATTTAAATGAACTCAAACAACAATGGGCAAGTGAGGCCGCAGCGAGCTTTAGACAAATGCCTGACAGTGAGTTTGAACAGCAGGGTCTCACCTCATGGTCGTTTGGCGATCTTCCTGAAAGTCTTACCTTAGAACAAAATGGGTTAGAAATGATGGCTTATCCTGCTTTAGTCGATAAAGGTGATCATGTTGATTTGACCTTAATGGATACCAGCAAACAAGCAAATGAATTTACTGCAAAAGGCTTACGTCGCTTATTTATGCTTGCCCAAGCTGACTCCCTTAAATATCTAAATAAACACCTGCCCGACATTAAGACAATGTGCTTACACTATGTCAATGTGCAACCCGCTCCTTTTGGTGATGTACAAGAAAGCACTTTAACGCCAAGTGAACAACTAAAAACTGATCTTATTCATGTTTCTTTTGATCGCTGCTTTATTCTTAATCAAGATCCGATTCATACTAAAGATGACTTTGAACAACGCCTAGAACAAAAACGAAGTGAATTGATATTAACGGCAACTGAACTTGCCAAACAAATAGCAAAACCTCTCGCTGAATACCATGCCATCGCCAAACGTTTGTCAGGCAATATGCCCATCACAGCATTGGATGCCATTAAAGACATTCGTACACAACTTAATCATCTTCTTTACCAAGGCTTTGCTCATCATACTCCTGATGCGGCTTTGAAACGTTTACCTATGTATTTTCAGGCTATTGGACAACGTCTAGATAAAATTAAAACGGATCCGACACGTGACCGCCAGTGGATGAATGACGTGACTCCTCACTGGCAACGTTACTTAAATAATGTCCATAAACACTCTTCGACTGAATTTGAACATTATCGTTGGATGGTAGAAGAATTTCGTATTTCATTATTTGCCCAAGGTATTAAGACTGCCTACCCTATTTCTGCAAAGCGCTTAGAAAAACAGTGGGATCTCTGCTAACGCTTTAACTCCCACTATTTTTATTTCAAGATATCTCCACGTTAATCACCTCCCCACACCATTTATACGGCTAGTTTCTCTCGCTAAACCACTTCACTATTCAAAATAAATATTTAATTGGCATAGCAAATGCTTAATATTTTGCAAGTGTCATAAATAAGTCACGAAAATAATTAAAATTTGTTGTAACTATATACATTGAGTCACAGTTTAGTGTCAAAATTTTGATTACACTGTTTCTTCATTTTGTGGCAATAAAGTACCCATCAAATATTTGCTCGGTACTTAAGTAGTTCAGATAAAAAACTAGGGAATCTTTTCGTGTTACAGAACATGAATCATAAGGTAACACGTTAATATATTAATTTTAGGGGAGAAACATGGAAGCAATTGCTCAACACATTGAAAGTTATGAACTATATCATGACAATAATACAAGTGAATATTCACAATTAAAGACTCATTACGATGCCAAAAATAAGATTGGTTGGTTTTTGATGGATAGTTATCCTCGTCCCTGTTTTACCCCGACGCTATTGAATGAATTGTCTGACTATATCACCAATGTCAAATCTGAAATGGTAGAAACCAATAATGAAAAGTATGACTATTTGGTTGTTGGTTCTAATGTCGAAGGTGTCTTTAATTTAGGTGGTGACTTAGACTTATTTACCTCATTGATCAAACAGCGTGATCGCGAAGGCTTGCTCAAATACGCCCTCCATTGCATTGATATTCTCTATGATAATACGCGTAACTTCGGGGCTGAATTAACAACAGTTTCACTGATCCAAGGTGATGCACTAGGTGGTGGTTTCGAATCAGCATTATCTAGTAATCTCATTATTGCTGAACGTGGCACCAAGATGGGCTTTCCTGAAATACTCTTTAACTTATTCCCAGGTATGGGTGCGTACACATTACTTTCTAAAAAAATTGGCGTAAAAGCAACTGAACGATTGATATTTTCAGGAAAACTCTATAGCGCCGAAGAGATGTTTGATATGGGCGTTATAGATATCTTAGCTGAGAAAGGTGAAGGTGAGCTAGCTCTGCTTAAACATATAAAAGCAGTTAATAAGACCCCTAATACCTATAGAGCAATGGCACAGATCAAAGATACTTGTAACCCTATTGATTATGAAGAGCTAGTCAACATTGCACATATCTGGGCAGATGCGGCTTTAAATCTGACTGAAAAAAATATTCGTATGATGACTCGACTAGTTAATAGGCAATCAACAAAAGTAGATTCTAATCAAAAATAGGTAATCAGAATAGGGCTTATTCTGACACATTTTTTCCCTGAGAATTAGTCGATACACTCTCTTCTAATGCTGAAACTGTTTGACTAAAAGTACTTTCAATTTGTATGGTTATTTCATGCACTTTAGTAGTATTAATATCATAGGGCTTAAATGTTTCAGCAACGTGGCATAACTCAGCTAATTTAGTCGCGCCTAGTTCTTTCGCTGAACCTTTTAAGGCATGTAATCCTGCACGATACTCAAGGTAATCTTCACTTGCTGACTGTTTGAGGCTTGTTAAATGTTTCAAGCCGTCAGATTTGAAGCCTTTAATTAGCTGATGAATAAATTGCTCTCCGTCTCCAAGCTTAGCTAATTCATCGATAGTTGCTTGTTCAAACCATGAGTTCACTTGTGGTTCTTTACTAGCTTCATTACTCTCTGAGTGCTCAGCTGACATTGTTGATAAACTCGCGATTTGATTCAGTAATATTTTCGATTGAAGTGGCTTCGTTAAAAACACATCGGCACCGGCATTAAGACAATTTTCTTTAGCCTCTGGTGTAGCGTCTGCAGTTAGCATAATAATAGGGATTTTTCTTTCTAATCCCATATACTGCATTGCTTTCGCTACTTCAATCCCAGATAGCTCCGGTAAATTCATATCTAAGATAAGCATATCAATACTATCTATTTTTTCAGCTAATACATCTAGTGCCTGTTCACCATCTTCTACAATAGAGCATTTATGTCCCGCCTGTAATAAAACGCCTTCGAGGACTTGTTGGTTAACACTATTGTCTTCCGCAATAAGAATATTAAGCGACTTAACTTTCGCTTGTTTAGAAAAATGCTCTGCAAGTGTAACGATTTTTTCATCATCAATATTGACACTTTGTGCCGCATGAATCGCATTAAATAAAAGGCGTTTATCATTTAAATCATGAATTGCTGAAATATAAAACTGTTGGATAGTTGAATCATAAGAATCTGATTCACTAGAATTGATCAGCACTAAAGAAAGTTGCTGTAGTGCAGGCTCAGTTTGAATCATTTGAGCAAATTTCACAGGTTCAATATCAGCAATACATGATTGCTCAACTAACATAATTTTATAACTATTATCATCATCGATTGCCTGCATCAATAATAAAAATGCTCTAGCGGATGATTTTGCCAAATCATAAGTAACACCCCATGAGCTTAGTGCAGGACTTAAGTCTTCAGCGGCTTCATCCGTTGTGAGTAGTAAGATATGTTTATCAGACAATGGGGGAGTCTCATTTTGAATAGCATTAAATGGAAGTTCAAACCAAAAAGTAGTTCCTTCTCCTTTTATACTTTCCACTCCAATTTCGCCCCCCATTAATTGGACAAGCTCTTTAGAGATCGTAGTACCTAGCCCTGTACCTCCTGTACTGTTATTATTGCTAGCATTAACTTGGGTAAAGTCATCAAAAATCGTTACCATCTCATCTTCAGATAGACCAATTCCCGTATCCTGTATTTCAAAACGAATCACAGGATTCTCCAGACTAGTATCGACTGGAAAGATGAATACTTTAATAACACCTTCATTAGTAAACTTAATGGCATTACCAATCAAATTTACTAATACTTGACGTAAATGTTGTTGGTCACCTTCTAATAAAAATGGCGTTGATGAATCAATATGACAACAAAGTTGTAGTTTTTTTGCAGCACCCATTGGACTCTGAATTTTAATTATGCCATTGACCAATAGATGTAAATCAAATTGTTCTGACTTAATCGTTATTTTACCCGCTTCAATTTTAGAGATATCAAGAACATTTTCTATCAATCCCAATAAACTATTCGCAGAGCCTCGCAGAATATTAATAAACTCATATTGCTGACGATTAAGTTCCGTTTCCCCCATCAGATCTGCCATACCAATTACACCGTTAAGTGGTGTTCTTAGTTCATGTGACATATTGGCTAAAAAACGACTTTTAGCTTCATTAGCATCTTTTGCACTTGCAATTGCAGCATGTAGTTTGTTTATCAGAAAGGCAGAATATAAGGGTACTAGTATTAAGATGAAGAACATGCTGATTGCAATAGCTCGGTAGTAGTCAGCCTGCCAAAAATCACCCCATGTAATCGCAATAGAAAAACCTACTAAGGAAATTCCCATCGAAATATATAAATATCCTGTTCCATAGCGAAAGCCATTACCTAATATTACCCATAAATAAAGAACAAATAGAAATACACTTTCAGTACCAGCCCAAAACATCACCATAGATAAAGAAGTTAAATCAAGAAAGCTCCCCATTACTCTACGAACTGGGGATGGGTTAGGCTTCATAATAATTGCTGCAACAATTAATAAGGAACATACATAATAAATAATCGCAATCAAGCTAGTAAAGCTAACTATATTTTGATTAAATGTCTCGCCATCACCCCATGGCAAACAAAAATATATCAGTAAACCTATGCCCATTGTTAAGCGTAATTTTATTGCTTGCTCAGGCTCAGAATCAGTCGTTTTTGCCAACTGTTGTTTTAGTTTTGTCCATAATGAAGGCTTATTTCGTTGATTAGTTGGCATTATGGCTCACTTAGCACATGAATCGTCTACTCATCAGAGTATTGAATTCGAATTTTATTAATCTCATCAATTTGTCGAGTAAATGCTAACACACAATCAGGATCCATATGTAAACCTGACTGCTGCTGTATATAAGCGACTGCTTCACTATGTGACCATGCTGATTTATAGGGCCGGACAGTCACTAAAGCATCATAAACATCTGCCACAGCAACAACTCTCGCCATCAAAGGAATTTCTGTCGATTTCAATCCATTTGGATAGCCTTTTCCATCAAAGCGTTCATGATGATTTAAGGCAATAATAGCACCCGTTTTCATATATTTTGATTGACTTGAAGACAATATTTCATAACCAATCTCACTATGAGTCTTCATTATCTCCCATTCATCAGCATCCAATTTAGCTGGTTTGAGCAATACATTGTCTGGAATTCCTATTTTACCAATATCATGCATTGGTGCTGCATTTTCTAAATCATCACATTCTTCGACTGTAAATTGACCTGTTGCCTCTGCAATTAATCGAGAATACTTTGCCATTCTAATGACATGATTACCCGTACCTTCATCGCGGTATTCCCCTGCTTTTGCAAGGCACATGATAGTTTCGCTTTCCCGTTGGATAATTTGTTCTGTTGCTATTTCTACTTGACGGGCAAGCCAATCAGCACGGTCTTGAATAATCAAATGTTGTTCATGAAGTTGTAATAAATTTCTACAGCTCGTCCTGCACTCAATTTGATCAATCGGACGAGTTAGAAAAGCAGTGGCACCAGACTCCAATGCCTCATAGCGTATTTCCTTTTCGCTACTAACCGTAATCATCATGATTGGGACATTTTTACAATGTGCTTTTGTGCGAACTTCTTTAATGACGTCAATACCATTCATCACAGGCATCATATAGTCGGTTACAATCAAATCAACAGAGTTGTCATCAAGCCAGTCCATAGCAGCTCTAGATTCCGAAAAAGGAATAACCTCTATATTACCTGCAATTTGTAAGATTATTTTTTCAAGAATAGCTCGACCAGTGGATTGGTCATCGATAATTAGAACATGTCTTGTGTTTTTAAGAACACCACGTTCACGGGCACGCTCATAAGAATTCATCACACTACTATCAGTCACAAGGTTTACCTTAATTATTTATGGTGCTATTAAAGCCTCCTTGCGGACTAGCTCGAGCTCCAATAGCTAATTTTCTCGTTTCATAGCCGCTATGTCCACAATAGTATAACTTGTTTGTGAACTACTTCTCATTTTTACATTTTTACATTTTTACATTTTTACATTTTTTCTTAAAACTGGAACCTATTCAGCTTCCGTTCAGATAGCTTGATCTAATCTATAGTCAACATCAACGAGGAGTACGGTCATGAAAACATTATTAGTAACAGTAAGTATTATTTCTGCATTAGCTTTATCTTCACCTGCTGTTCATGCAGGTAATAAACATTACAAGAAACATGATAGACATAACAGTAGTTTTCAAGATACTGCTCGCGTCACTCATGTTGAACCTATCTATAAATCAGTCCGAGTAGCGACACCTGAACGTGAATGCTCTCATCGTTCATACCGTTCAAATAACTATCAACAAAAATCGTACACCAGCACAATTGCAGGAAGCATTGTTGGCGGTGTTGTCGGTAATCAATTTGGTGGCGGCAGTGGCAAAAAGATTATGACTGTAGCCGGTGCATTATTAGGGGGGGCTGTGGGGCGTGATTTGGGCTATCAACCTTCACATACTTCGAACTATAATCAGGGCGAAGAGTGTCGTGTAACTCAGCGTTATCATCAAGAAGAGCGTATTGATGGCTATTATGTAACCTATCGTTACCAAGGACAATCTTATACAACAGAAATGGACCGCCATCCTGGAAAACGTATTCCAATTGAAGTATCAGTTCGTCCAGGTCGGAACTATTACTAAATTATAAGTGAAACTTCTGCAATGAAAGTTGGGCAAAGTTCTTTTCCCTTTCTTTGTTCAGCTTTTGTTCAGTTTCACTTTGATATCGTGCATTCAACGGCTACTGCTGTTAGTCACTTTAATGACGCTATCTTCGATAAACGATAAACCGAATTTAATATGGAGAAGGAAATGAAACTTAATAAAACAGTCATCATGTTAGCGAGTGCAGCAACGCTTGCATTTGGCGCCATATCACTACCTACTTATGCCGATGAAGCACCTTACACTGTAACAGATGGTACTCACCTTGATGCGAATAGCTATAAAGGCTTTAAATTATTCCGTAACTGGTGTGCGCGCTGTCATGGTACTTATGGCCAAGGAATGGTTGGACCAAACTTAGCAGATAGTCTGAAAGTTATTTCTAAAGAAGAATTCACTGATACAGTGACAAATGGTAAGTCAGGTACGATTGGTAGTATGCCTGCATGGAAAAAAAATAAGAAAGTAGTAGAAGGTATGGATCAACTGTATGCTTATTTAAAAGCACGTTCTGATGGTGCGATTGGTGTCATCAAACCTAAAAAAGCGAAATAATTTGGGGGGCAAGTATCTTCTATTGTTCCCTCCTTCCACTTGGAAGGTACTTGCACTCTTTTTAAATTCCATTAAAAATACCCTTAAAACTGAATAACAATTATTAAAGGTTTAATCATGACCCTCTTGCGGTATTTATTTACACCACTACTTCTAGTGCTATCTCTCTCTGTATTGGCTGCGCATCTACCTGACGATATTGAACCTGGTGATGGTGTAAATGAAATTCAACTTCCATTAACAAAAGCCTCGGCAGCGGAACTTGTTCGAGTAGAATCCAATGGTAAGGTCTTATCTGTGGATAAGAAAGAAGTGAAGGGGAAAATTATCTTTCGAGTAAAAGTCTTGCACAAAGACGGTAAGATAAAAATTTATCCACTTGACAGTCAAACAGGCCATGCCCCTCACTAGGGGGATATTATGCGTATTTTACTTATTGAAGATGAAATTCATTTACGAGAACAAATCACTCAGCAGCTTCAACAGTTAAACTTAACTGTCGATGCCGCAGCAGATGGTGAGGAAGGTCTTTACCTCGGATTAGAGTATCCCTATGATGTTGCGGTCATTGACTTAGGATTACCTAAAATATCAGGTATCGAAGTTATTCAACAGTTGCGAGAAAAAGGTAAAGATTTCCCTGTTCTAATTTTAACGGCTAGAGGTCGCTGGCAAGATAAAGTTGATGGTCTAGAAACGGGTGCAGATGACTATTTGGTAAAGCCATTTCATTTTGAAGAATTATCGGCTCGTATCAATGCCTTAGTTCGACGTTCTTCTGGTTGGTCAAGTTCTCATTTACATTGTGGTCCAATATCACTTAACCCGACCAGCCAAGAAGTCACGCTTAATGATCAAGCCGTTAACTTAACGGCATATGAATATCGTCTTTTACATTACTTAATGCTCCATGCTGGTGAAGTTTTATCCAAAACAGACTTAACTGATCATATTTATGAACAAGACCATGATCGTGATAGTAATGTCATCGAAGTATTTATCAAACGCTTACGCAGTAAGTTTGATCCCGATAAAACACTTAATCCTATAGAAACATTACGTGGGCGTGGATATCGGTTAACATTACCTCGTGACCATTAAGCGACTATCACTTAGCAACAGACTTCTTTTCGCCGTGAGCCTCGTGCTCACTGCCTTTTTAGGCTTGTCAGCTTTTAGTTTAAACAATGCCTTTCAGGCAAGTGCTAATAGTGCACAACAAAAGCAGTTAAGAAATACAATTTACAGCATATTGATGGTTGCAGAGTTTAGTGAAGATGGAACCATCACACTCCCCAATGATCTTGCTGAACCTAAATTCGCCATTCCAAATTCAGGTTTATATGCCCAAATCACGAGTGGCCGAGAGATTATTTGGCAATCTCAATCCATGTTAGGAATGTTTCTTGCCCTACCTGAGCACCCAGGCGAAGCGAATGAAAAGTTTTCAACAATAACGTTAGAAGATGGTGTGAGTCTGCTGAACTTTGCATATGGAATAGTCTGGGAAAATGAACAAGATGAAGAGTTCAGTTACACTATAAATATTGCTGAAGATTTCAATACCATTGCTCAACAAAAAGCCGACTTCCAATTAAGTTTATGGTATTGGTTAGGTGGGACAGGCATCATATTATTAATTGCTCAGGCCTTTATCCTACGTTGGGGCTTACGTCCATTATATGATGCAGCTATAGATTTAAATGCAATAGAAAGTGGCGTTCACAAGCGCTTATCTGAAAACTACCCCAAAGAATTAAATCTTCTCACACAAAATATTAATACATTATTAGATCATGAGCAGTCACGTCGTGAACGCTATAAAAATTCACTTGCAGATCTTGCTCATAGTTTAAAAACCCCCTTAGCAGTTATGAGAGGAGAACTTGAACGAAGTAAGAATTCTGAAAGCCTACGCCTTACGACTCATGAACAGTTAGATCGAGTATCAACACTTGTCGACTATCAATTGCAAAGAGCCGCGACAGAAGGCCAAAGTAGTTTGCAAGCCCCAGTATCTTTAGGACAAATAATCCACAAAATCCTTAGCTCACTTGATAAAGTCTACCAATCGAAGCATATTCGTCGTCAATATCAAATCGACCATGATATTTACATTCATGCAGATGAAGGAGATATGTATGAATTATTAGGGAACATACTTGAAAATGCCTATAAGTATTGCAATCGCCAAGTGAATATTTTCATCTCTGACCATTCATCAAATATTGAAATTCACATTGATGATGATGGTAATGGCATTCCTGAATATGCACAAAGTGACATTATCAAACGTGGTAAGCGCATTGATACTCAAGAAGAAGGTCATGGACTTGGTTTAGCGATTGTGAGTGATATTATTGAAGCTTATCAAGGGGAAATACACATCGAAAAAAGCCATTTAGGCGGTGCTCGATTTATACTACAATTACCCAAACAATGAACAACGTTAACGTAATAAATTAAATGTCTTTTGAGTCTGAGAATAGGGACATTTAAAGCTAATATAATACGCTTGCAATTGTAGGTCTTCCTTATCCCCTTCTTTACCATGAAGTCTATCTCCGACAACAGGAAAGCCTAATTCAGCACTATGTCGTCTAATCTGGTGTTTGCGGCCAGTATCGATTGTCACTTCAAGTAAAGACCGATCTTGAGTAACGTCATATTTGATCAATGAAAAATAACTTACTGCTGTTCGGTCATCAATATTGCTATCAACACAAATTGGATTGTCTACTGTAGCTTGCTCACTAAACCTTCCATGAACCCATATTTGGTAATGCTTTTCTACTTCTCGCTGTTGAAATAGTTTAGATAATGCTGCTGCTGCATTTTTCTCATGAGCAATAATAATTAAACCATTGGCAGCACGATCTAGTCGGTGCACAACAAAGCTCACGCGCTGTGGCTTTAAATGCTGTTCAGCCCAACGAGTAATAGTGCAATGATCACCCCATTTTGAACCTTGAGATAACAGGCCGTAAGGTTTATTCCAAACACTATAATGGCCTTCATCAGCTATTAATTCCGGTTCTGCAGGCGCCATATCTAAAACAGATTTATCATAATAAACATGAACAGTTTCACCTTGTCTTAAGGCTTTTTTTGCTCGGCGTAATCGTTGTGTTTTTTTACCTTTTGTCACCCATACTGCGCCTTTTTGCATAATTAGCTTAACCTTCTGCTTTGATATCCCTGTTTCTTGTGCAAGAAGATCAACGGCAATAAGCTCATTACTAGTCACTTCAATGTGTTTTTCAAACCGTAATGGCATATCAGGCATTTTATGATTCTCAGCTTTGGCGTAAAATAGAGTTTTTGTTTGGGAGTTCAGTATGTTTATACAATATCTGCGTCATACTTGCCTATTTTTTCTTCTCTTAAGCTTTAACTCTGCATCTTTTGCAGACGTTTATAAGTGGGTAGATGATGAGGGAAATACTCACTACTCTCAGCAAGCGCCCAAAAACCAAGATGCCAAAATTATAAAAGCACCGCCTCCTCCTGCAAGAAGTGCAGCTGACGCTCAACAAGAAATAGATACACTTATAGAAAAGCAATCAGGGACTTTTGAAGCAAAACAGGAAGAACGCCGCGCCAATAAGGAGTCTGCTCAAGAACAAGAAGAAAAAGAAAAATTCTGCCGAGCAAATAGACATAATTTACAGCAATACAAAGATAATCCTAGCAGACGAACGATCGATGCAGATGGAAACGTAACTCGACAAACAGAAGAAGAACGCCAAGCAAAAATTGCTGAAATTCAGCAGCGTTTAGATGAACATTGCCAGGGATTATAGGAGTCAACTATGCCTTACCTTAATATTGTTACAAATCAAACCGTGCAGGATGAAGCCGTCTTGTTGAAAGCGACAAGTAAAGTAGTATCTAAGGCTTCAGGAAAACCTGAGAACTATGTCATGGTTGCCATCGAGGCTAAAGCTAATATGATAATGGGAGGCAGTGATGCACCTGTAGCATTTTTAGACTATCGAGCATTAGGTTTGCCAAGTGATCGTAGCGCCTTTTCTGATGCTCTATGTACATTAATCACCGAACAGCTTGGTATTCAAGGTGATCGAATTTATATCAGCATGACAGATTCAGAGCGTCAAAACTGGGGCTGGAATCACAGCACCTTTTAACCCACGAATTAACATTTAAAGAACAACTACAGGATTACAGCTAAATATGCGCGCTTCACAAGTTCTAATTGCAACCTTAAAAGAAACACCTGCTGATGCAGAAATTGTTAGTCACCAGCTTATGCTTCGTGCGGGTTTGATTCGTCGCCTTGCATCCGGTCTTTATACGTGGTTACCAATGGGCTTAAGAGTCTTAAGAAAGGTTGAAGCTATCGTACGAGAAGAGATGGCTACAGCAGGTGCTCAAGAGCTATTAATGCCGACTATTCAACCTGAAGCACTATGGCATGAAAGTAAGCGTTGGGAGCAGTATGGTCCCGAATTACTACGCATAACAGATCGTCATAATAATACCTTCTGTTATGGCCCAACCCATGAAGAAGTAATCACGGATATCGTTCGCCAAGAAATTCGTAGTTATAAACAACTGCCGATTACCTTCTATCAAATCCAAACAAAATTCCGTGATGAAATTCGCCCCCGTTTTGGTGTAATGCGGTCTCGTGAATTTATTATGAAAGATGCTTATTCATTCCACATGGATCAACAATCTTTACAACAAACATACGATGATATGTATGCTGCATATAGCCGTATTTTTACACGTATGGGCCTCAACTTCCGCCCAGTATTAGCGGATACAGGTAGTATTGGTGGTGAGGCATCACATGAGTTCCATGTTCTTGCAAGTTCTGGTGAAGATGCAATTGCCTTTAGTGATTCTAGTGACTATGCGGCTAATGTAGAGCTGGCAGAAGCGATTACACCAGTAGGTGAACGTCCTCAAGCAACAGAAACAATGACATCTGTTGATACACCTAATCAACACACAATTGAGCAAGTTAGTGAATTTCTGAATGTTTCAGCTCAAAAATGTGTAAAAACATTGCTGGTTGAAGGTAGTGAAGAAGGTTCTGTTGTTGCATTGGTTCTGCGTGGCGATCATGAATTAAATGAAATTAAAGCAGAGAAAGTATCAGGTGTTGCTAATCCACTTACCTTTGTAACACCAGAACAAGTACTGGCTGCATGTGGTGCAAACATCGGCTCTATCGGACCAGTTGGCTTAACTATTCCCGTCATCGTTGATCGTGCTGCAGCACATCTAGCCGATTTTGTATGTGGTGCTAACGAAGATGATAAACACCTAACTGGTGTTAATTGGGTTCGTGACTTAGCAGAAGCTGAAACAGCGGATCTACGTAATGTTGTTGCGGGCGACGCTAGCCCTGATGGCCAAGGAACTCTTGATATTGCTCGTGGTATTGAAGTAGGCCATATTTTCCAACTAGGCAACAAATACAGTACAGCACTTAATGCCAATGTATTGGCCGATACAGGCAAGTCACAAATTCTAACAATGGGCTGTTATGGTATTGGTGTTACACGTGTTGTTGCCGCTGCTATTGAACAGCACCATGACGACAAAGGCATTATTTGGCCAATGGCACTGGCGCCATTCCAAGTTGTACTTGTTCCAATTAATGCTCATAAATCAATTCGTGTTCGTGAAGCGTCTGAAGAAATTTACAAAGAATTAACTGACGCTGGCTTTGATGTATTGCTTGATGATCGTGGTTTACGTCCAGGTGTTTCTTTTGCTGATATGGAACTAATGGGTATGCCTCATCGCCTAATGTTAGGTGAACGTGGCCTAGACAAAGGCATGATTGAATATAAAAATCGTGCTTCCGGTGATGCTGATGAGTTCAACATTGCAGATATCGTTGCTGAGCTACGTTCACGTATGGCAGAAAAATAATTTAGGATTTACAACAAGCAATGACTGTAATTACGGAACAAGACTTCATTGATAGCATCGCTGATGCCTTGCAGTTTATTGCCTGTTATCACCCAAAAGATTTTATTCAAGCGATGGCAAGCGCTTATGACAAAGAGCAATCGCTAGCGGCAAAGGATGCCATCGCCCAAATTTTAGTTAACTCACGCATGTGTGCTGAAGATAAACGACCTATTTGCCAAGATACTGGTATTGTTAATGTGTTTATAAAAGTGGGCATGAATGTGCGATGGAAAACAAGCCAAAGTCTTGATGATATGGTTAATGAAGGTGTTCGCCGTGCTTATAATCATCCAGAGAATGTATTGCGAGCCTCGGTTGTCAGCGATCCTCTAGGTAGTCGTAGCAATACAAAAGATAATACGCCTGCTGTTATTCACACTGATATTGTTCTAGGTGACAAAGTAGACATTCATATTGCTGCCAAAGGCGGTGGTTCTGAAAATAAAGCAAAATTTACTATTTTAAATCCTAGTGATAATTTAGTTGATTGGGTATTAGAAACGGTTCCCCAAATGGGCGCTGGTTGGTGTCCTCCAGGCATCATTGGGCTGGGTGTGGGTGGTACTGCTGAAAAAGCCATGTTAATGGCTAAAGAATCCTTAATGGAATCTATTGATATTCAGGACTTAATTGAACGTGGTGCTGAAACTGCGGCAGAAAAACTTCGAATTGAGTTATATGAAAAGATCAATCAGCTTGGTATTGGTGCTCAAGGTTTAGGTGGCCTTACTACAGTACTTGATGTCAAAATCAGTGATTACCCTACTCATGCAGCTTCATTACCTGTTGCTATGATTCCTAACTGTGCAGCTACGCGTCATACTCACTTTACATTGGATGGTAGTGGCCCAGCGAAGTTTGAGCCGCCTAGCGCATCAGATTGGCCTGAAATCACTTGGCAAGCAGCAGAGAATACCCGACACGTTAATTTAGATACCTTAAGTCAATCAGATATTGAGCAGTGGCAACCTGGAGAAACATTATTATTGTCTGGCCACTTACTAACTGGCCGTGATGCAGCGCATAAAAAAATTGCTGATTTATTTTCCAATGGCGAATCATTACCTGATGGCCTAGATTTCAATAATCGCTTTATCTATTATGTTGGTCCTGTTGATCCTGTTAAAAATGAGGTTGTTGGTCCTGCTGGCCCGACCACAGCAACGCGCATGGATAAATTTACTGAAATGATGCTAGCAAAAACAGGTTTACTTGGCATGATAGGCAAAGCTGAACGAGGCGCATCTACGATTGAATCGATTAAACAACATCATTCAGCCTATCTTATGGCGGTGGGCGGTGCTGCCTACCTTGTTTCAAAAGCAATAAAATCATCACGAATTGTGGCATTTGAAGAAATGGGTATGGAAGCGATTCGCGAGTTTCATGTCGAAAATATGCCCGTTACCGTTGCTGTTGATAGTCGTGGTGGCTCTGTACATGAAACAGGCCCTAAAGAATGGAAGCAAAAGATTGCCGACATACCTATCAACAACAAAAAGGTCTAATCCTTTAGAGGAATTCATATGGCATTGGCAATCTTATTACATATTTTAGCTGCTGTAGTTTGGGTGGGTGGCATGTTCTTCTCTTATATGGCTTTACGCCCCGTTGCGGCCACCCTACTTGAACCACCTGTAAGACTTACCTTATGGTCACAGGTATTTAAACGCTTCTTTCCTTGGGTATGGGCTAGTATTGTTATTTTATTATCCACTGGCTTATGGATGATCTTTAATATCTTTGGCGGTATGGCAGATATCGGAATTTATATTCACCTCATGCTCACATTAGGCCTTGTCATGATCCTATTATTTACCTATGTCTTTTTTGGCCCTTACCAAAAATTATCTCAAGCGGTCTCAAACAGCAATTGGTCACTAGCAGGTCAAGCCCTTAATAAAATTCGTCAGCTTATTGCTATCAATCTGACTTTAGGACTTATTGTCACAAGCATAGCCGCTGCTGGGCGTTGGTTGTAAAGAAGCTTATCATGTTAAAACTTCTCTTCTCATTCATCACTCTACTATCCATACAATCATTGGTTATTGCCGATATTAAGCAAATAAAAAACACCGATGGTTCCGTTGAGTTTTCTAATGCTTCGAGTTCCAAACGCTCGCAAAAACAAACCCTTATTTATAAATATCCTCAATCAGGCGACATTACTGTTTTTACCGATCAGAAACCTACTCATATCTCCAACTATGAAGTAATAAAATTTGATTGTTTTGCCTGCAACCCCCACTCAACAATCGACTGGAATAAGGTTAAACTCAATCTTACATCATTTGTCGATACGATTAATCGAGCAGCACAACGACATAATGTTGACCCTGCATTAGTTCGTGCTGTAATTCACGCTGAATCAGCATTTAACACCAAAGCAACGTCACATGCTGGAGCACAAGGTCTAATGCAACTTATGCCTGCCACAGCCAAAGAGTTAGGCGTTACAAATTCACTCAATGCCAAACAAAATATTAATGGTGGTGCAAAATATATTGCCCAACTGCTACAGATATTTAATGGTGATATTAAACTTGCCACTGCGGCCTATAATGCGGGTCCCAATGCGGTAAAGAAATATCATGGTATTCCCCCATATCAAGAAACTGAAGTGTATGTTGAACGTGTAGGTATCCTTCATCGCCGTTATCAGAGCGCCATTTAATCAAGCATTCTATTAGCCATGAAAAGTATTAAAAAACATCTGCAAGCTAATGAGCAGCTTATTCATTCAACTATGAAAAAAGTTGAATCTCACGTGCAAAGACAAGTAGGCAATTGGATCCACAATACCGTATTGCTAGAAGACTATGAGGTGCCATTTAAATACAAACGCCAAAAGAAGTATCGTTCACTCAAAGGTGCCCGAGTCGATGTAATTTATTATCCAAGTGTCGAACAGGTTGCAGGTATGGACTTTGAAGTGATGAATATTATTAAAATTAACATATCTTAATGGCAATACTTAATCCCTCCGCCCAGTGTCCCTGCACAAGTGGTAAAACCTATAAGGCATGTTGCAAACCCTTGCATGATGGCCTTTTAATTGCTAACAGTGCTGAGCAGCTTATGTGTTCTCGTTATAGTGCATTTGTAGCTAATAATGTTTCTTACCTAATCGCCACACTGCATCCTAATAGGCGCGAAGCAGATGATGAAATAGTACTTAAACAAACAATGGCAAAGACCCAGTGGTTAGGACTTAAAATTATTCAACATAAGCCTAATGGACATACAGCTACAGTCGAGTTTGTAGCCTTCTATCAAGATGGATCTGAGACTGGTCAACTTCATGAAAAATCAAACTTTATTTATGAAAGTGACCAGTGGTTTTATCGTGATGGAGAAATATTAACTGCAATAAAACTGAGTAGAAATGAACTTTGTTTTTGTGGCAGTGGTAAAAAAGTCAAAAAATGTCACACACGCCTAGTGTAACTAACTATTACCATGCTGTGATTGCCACGCCTTTGCTAAACGTTCTGCTTCTTTTATCTCACCTTTAGTCATTTTATCTGCACCAGCTTGTTTATTATGATCAATATCCTTAGCGCCATTTCCTTCAGCAAGCAGCCACCACATAAAAGCCTTTACATAATCTTGTTGTAAATCGTCACCTTGATAATACATATTACCAAGACTAAATTGAGCATCTGCATAGCCTTTTGAAGCTGAAGATTGCAGCCATTTAAAGGATTCAGCTTGATCTTTATCAACACCTTGACCAAGCTTATACATAATCGCAAGGTTATATTCTGCAGCAGCATAACCCTGCTCAGCTGCCTGTTTAAACCACTTTACAGCTTCTTTATAGTCACTTACTACACCTTGTCCATTAAGGTATAAAAAGCCAAGCGTATTTTGGGCGATAACATTTCCTTGTGCTGCTGCTTTTTTACACTTAATGACATAGTCATGTTTAGACATTTGTTCTTTCTGACTCACAGGATTTCCTTGATATTTTTATAGTGCTAATTATCTCATACCTTCAATTTAAATAGAGCTAAACCCCACATCTTTAGCAATTAAAAATAAGCAAAAAAAAGGGTATATCCACCCAGTGGATATACCCTTAATATTTTTAAGAAAATTCTTATGCTAATAAAGCATGAATTTCTTGTAATTCAGCCAAGAGCTCATGAACAAGTTTCTTTTTATTAGTTTCAGTACTTTCTTCAGGTTTCGTTTCATTTTCTAAACGTAAACGAGCCCCGCCAATAGTAAAACCTTGCTCATATAATAGTTCACGAATTTCACGAATTAAAACAACATCATGTCGCTGATAATAACGTCGGTTACCACGACGCTTAACAGGTTCTAATTGTGGAAATTCTTGTTCCCAGTAACGTAGCACATGAGGTTTAACACCACACAACTCACTCACTTCACCAATGGTAAAGTATCGTTTTCCAGGAATAACAGGTAATTCGTTGTTATTACTCGCTTCTAGCATAGCTATCTACTCTGGCTTTTAGTTTTTGTCCGGGACGAAAAGTCACTACTCGACGTGCTGAGATAGGGATCTCTTCGCCAGTTTTAGGATTTCTACCTGGTCTTTCACTTTTGTCACGCAATTCAAAATTGCCAAAACCTGACAATTTAACGTGGGAGCCATTTTCTAATGCACCACGAATTTCTTCAAAAAACATTTCAACCAGCTCTTTGGCTTCACGTTTGTTAAATCCCAACTCGTCATACAGTTGCTCAGTCATATCGGCTTTAGTTAATGCCATGTGTACCTCTATAAAATCTTTTTTTATCTAGTCAGCTTATGAATAAATCTTAT